>Ga0268276_1001061_pt1 | contig 28964 bp, 18 predicted proteins | sample saktaG_4_FD_190145 | JGI IMG/M metagenome (GOLD analysis project Ga0268276, IMG submission 190145) | Saline water microbial communities from Sakinaw Lake, British Columbia, Canada - sak_2010_1_5_45m | ecosystem: Environmental > Aquatic > Non-marine Saline and Alkaline > Saline ...
ACAGGATGAACTGGCGCGGCATGTGGTGTTCGGGCAGTACACCGCCAGCCGCATCGGCGGGGAGACGGTCGCGGCTTACCGTGACGAGCCGGGCGTCGCATCCGGCAGCCGCACCGAGACCTATGCCGCCATCAAGCTCTTCATCAACCACTCCCGCTGGTACAACGTGCCCTTCTATTTGCGTGCGGGGAAGCGGCTGCCCACGCGGGTCACCGAGGTGGTGCTTCATTTCAAGCGCAGTCCGCACCCGGTTTTCGGGTCGGTTCCCGGCGCCCTGCCGAACAAGCTCATCATTCGGATCCAACCCGATGAAGGCGTCCTCATGACCTTCGGCATGAAAGAGCCCGGGGCCGGTTTCCGGGTCAAGAACGTCAACATGAACTTTCACTACCGGGATATCGCCGCGACGGAGGTGTCGGACGCGTACGAGCGTCTCCTGCTGGACTGCATGAATGGCGATGCCACGCTCTATGCCTCCGGTGATGCCGTGGAAGCCTGCTGGGCGTTCATCGATCCGATTCTGGACTACCACGCGCAGTCCGCACGGATCTTCGGCTATCCTGCCGGAACGTGGGGGCCTGCGGAAGCCGAGGCGCTTCTCGCAGGCGACGGGCGGGTTTGGCGCTACCCGTGCAAGAATCTCGCCACCGGCGACGCGTTCTGTGAATTGTGATCGCGGTTTCCGGGTGTGCGCGGGTGTTGCGCGCGCCTCCTACTTCAACCCGGCGATCGCCTCCGCGATGTTCACCCCGTGATCCTTGATCTTGCGGTAGGCGTGGAGGGCGTCCATGACGTAGACGCAGGCGACCGGCGACGCGATGCCTGCGGCCAGGCGGTCCATGCTTTGCTGCCGGTATTCTTTGAACAGCCCGGTGATGTGGTCGCCCGTCGTGCGCAGGTTTAGCAACACGTCCCGGTCGCCCGTGCGCAGCGCGTCACCCACCGTCTTCAGAAATGCCGCGACATGATCGTGCAGGTTGAGAATGTGCTGGAGCCCGGTCTCGGAAATCTTTACCTCTTGCCGTCGCGCGCGAATGCGCATCTTTTGCAGGCTGGCCGCATAATCCCCGACCGATTCGTATTCGTCGGTGATGCGGAGCTGCATCCGGGCGTCGGCCATCTGTTGCTGCGGCATTTCGACGGTCAGCACATGGCTGATAAACGTCACGATTTCGGTTTGCATGGTGTCGAGATGGTCCTCATCCTTGAACACGGTCTGCTCGCGTTCCTCGTCGCGATCAGATGTGGTCCATTCCACGCGCAGCACGTCGAGCATACGCTTGCAGATGTCGTGCATTTGCTGAATCTCGACAGACGACTGCTGCAGCGCCAGAATCGGCGTGTCGATCAGCCGGTTGTCGAAATAGCACAGGTGGCGCGTCTCGGGGCGGCTCGTGTCGGGTACCAACCGCGCCAGGAGGCGCGCCAACACCCCCACCAGCGGCAGAAACAGCAGGACCAGGATGGCATTAAACAGGGTGTGAGACAGCGCGATGCGGGAGGCGATACTTGTCATATGCCCCGAACACATCTTCACCAGGCGCATGTAGGGGAGGAAAAAAGGAATCACAAGCAGCACGCCCACGACTTTGATCAGGATATGGGCATACGCCGTGCGTACGCCGTTGCGCGACGCGCCCAGCGCCGCCAAGGCCGCCGTCATGGTCGTGCCGATGTTCTGCCCGAGAACCAGCGCGGCGGCCGTATCCAGATCAATGACTCCGGCGAGGGCGAGGGTGATCGTGATACCGACGGTCGCCGAGCTGGACTGGACAATGGCGGTCACGACCGATCCGACCAGCACGCATTTCAAGACGCCCGCGAGCGTGTCCGGCCTGAACGCCGCAAACCAGTCGAGCACCGCCTGGCTCTTCGAAACCGGAAGTAACCCCTCTTTCATCAGTTCCAAGCCGTAGAACACCATCCCCAGCCCCATGATCATCAGGGCCGTGTAGCGCATGCGGTCGCGCTTCGCGAAAAGAAAGAAGAACGCCGCCAAACCCAGCAACGGCAACCCGTATTTCACCACGTTCAGGGCGATAATCCACGCTGTGATGGTGGTTCCGATGTCGGCGCCCAGAATCACGCCGATGGCTTGTTCCAGCGTCATCAGCCCCGCATTCACCATCGAGATGACCATGACCGACGTGACCGAACTCGATTGGATGATGCATGTGACGCCTGCCCCGGCCGCGCAGGCCACCAACCGTCTGTCGGTGACACAGGCGATCATCCGACGCAACCGAGCGCCGGCAATTCCCTGCATCCCCTCCGACATGTATTTCATCCCCAGGAGGAACAAGGCCAACCCACCGATAACCAGAGACAACATTGCGGTATAATCAAGCATGGTCCATCCTCACGTGGCGTGAATAGTAACATATCCTGTCATGGGGGAGACAAGCACCGATTGCTATCGTTGTCAATTCCGCCTGTCCGAGACGGCAGCGAGTAGACCGGCCAGGACCCATGACGTGATCAGGCTGCTGCCGCCATGGCTGATGAACGGCAGGGTGATCCCGGTGAGCGGAAGCGCTTTGGTGACGCCTGCGACGTTGAGAATCGTCTGGAACGCGAGCGCAGCGGTGATGCCGGCGCCGAGCAGGGTCGCGAAGGGCGTGGCAGCGGCGGCGGAGGCCCGCCACCCCCGGGTGAACAGGATGGCGTAAACGGCGAGCAACAGGACGCAGCCGATCAGCCCGAGTTCCTCGGCCCAGGCGGCGTAAATGAAGTCCGAGGCGGCGATGGGCACGGTTTGCGGCGCGCCCGAACCGATCCCCGATCCCCACAGGCCACCCGCATACATCGCCGACAACGCCTGAAGGGTCTGCCATCCTTTGCCGGTCGGATCGGCAAACGGATTCTGCCAGATCTCAAACCGGATCCGGGCATGCTGCGAAACCGTTGCCGCGGCAAAACCGGCAACCGCAACGCCGACCGCGCCCAGCGCGAGATAGCCGAAGCGGCGGGTTCCGGCAAACAGCATGACGATCAGAACCCCGTTCAGCAGAACCAGCAGTCCCAGGTCGTTCAGCCGGAGGATCAGCGCCAGGGGGACGACCCACAGCACGCCCAGGAGCAGCGTGTTCTGCAGCGGCGGCAGGGGAAGCCCCGCCTGCGTTTCGGAGAAGGCCTGGGCTCGTCGGGCGAGAAAGCCGGCGAGGAAAACCACCAACAACGGCTTGACCACTTCCGACGGATTCAGGTTTCCGGGCATGTAGACGCCGCCGCGGTAGCGCCGTCCCAGCACCGTCATCGCCGCGAGCACACCGACGGCCAGAAGGTAGCAGATCCAGCCGGTGCCGTTTAGAAACGCCAATCGTCGTTTGCCCACGAATCCGATCACAGCGAGGAATCCGGCCAACCCCAGCGGATAGGCGAGCCACACCCCGGCCCCGGGCCGTGTCCCGGCATACGTTCCCATTCGGAACTGCATGACGATGCCGAGACCGGTCAGCAGCAGTGCGGCCGCCGGGATCACCCCGTCGCCCCGATACCCCGTCAGGCGCAGCCAAAACCAAACCAGCGGCAGGGACAAGGCGTAGAGGCCGAAGGGAACGAACTGGACCCCCGGGATCGGCGTGTGGCCAGGGTTCACCGCGACAACGGAGACACACGCGGCGGCGGTCGTCAGAAAGACCAGCGCCACCAATCGGATCGGGAGCCCGCCACGCGACGCGACGGCCTTTGTTTTTACCCGCGCGTGCAAGGTTGAAATCCCCGTTTTCCGTTAGCGCAGCTTGCGGACCAGACGGAACTGCCCCTTGTACTGGGTGGCCAGTTGGCGGAGAAAATCGCCGCCGTCTTTGTCAATCTGGTAGCCGATGCAATGAATGCGCGGCAGCTTGAGGCCCTTTTCGACGTAAACGTCCTTGTAGATCAGGGTGATATGCTGCACGAAATCGGCGAGGGTCCAATTGCCGAGTGGCGGGGGTCCGGGCGGTGTCGGCCGGGGGGGGCCTCCACCGCCGCCACCGATGGTTTCATTCACCTCGGTCCAATAACCGTCGCGGGCGGGCACGGCCGGACTGCCGCGGTCTGGCTGCTGCCCTTCGCGGGGCGGCCCCTTTGCCGGAGGACGGGCCGGTTGCCCGGCTTGCGGCGGCACCCAGACGCGGCGGGTGCGAACCTGGGCCGGCGGCGCGGCCGCCACAGCCTGTTCGTACGCCTGCATCGCCCCGGCATTCTGGGCGTGCCAGTCGGCCAGCATCCGGTTGTGGGCTTCCCGTTGCTGATCCGTCAGGACTTTTCGAACCTGCGGAAGCCCGTCGCTGATGATCAGGAGCGTATCGGCGCCCTGTGACATCGCCGCTGAAATCGCCAGATCAAGCCGCGTCGTCCCGCCGCCCGCCCGCAGCCCCTTGCTGAAGCCGGTAAAATTGCCGCCATCGTGCCCCCACTGCCCTTCGGTGTTGAACGGCGCCAGAAATTGCTTGGCCTGGGTTCGGGCCTCGGGATTGGCGTAGACCATCTTTCCCGATTCGAGAATTGAGCATCCGTCGGCAAAGACGATCACGTTGAACAGCGTCCCATCCTTGATCGCGTCAATGACGTCGCCGACCCGCTGCTTGACCCGCAGGAAACCCGGTGGACCGCCGCGTTCCTCTTCGACCATGCTCACCGACACGTCGACGCACACCGCAATCCGTTCACCCACCGCCTGGATGCCGAAGAAATTCACTTGAGACACCCCCTGGCCGAAACCCGACGTGCCGTAACCCGTGCCGAGGCCGACACCCATGCCCGTGCCGGTCACGGCTTTGAACTTCGGCTGGAACGTCGTCGTCACCAGCTTGGGGTCAACCTTGATGTCGGGAAGGGAAATATTGGAGGGACGTGCCGCAACCATCCGCGGCACCACCTGGGGCCGACTGGAACTGCGCTGTTTCTGCTGCACCTTGACTTTCAGCTCGACCTTGCGCGGTTCGTACGTCCGAATGGGCGGCTGCGCCTCGAAAACCGTCTCCTCTTTCATCAGCGAGCTGACGAGCTTGATGCCGCCAAATATAATGGCGGCCATCACATGGAGGCCCAGACTGCCGATCAGGACCAGACGCATCGTCTGCTTCCTTGAAGACGCATTGCCGTCTGGATTGATCCAGTGTTTGAGCGATTTTGTAAAACTCATAATAGCCTCACAGCCAGAATGGCTTCCGCCTTATTCGGCCGCTCCTGCGAACGACACGTCCTTGAGTTTTGCCGCCGCACAGGCGTTCATCACGTCGATCACCCGTTGGTGCGACGTATCACCGTCGGCCATGATGGTGATCAATGCCTTGCCGCTGGACGCTTCCGCGCTCAAGCGGTAACGGGTGAGCGTGACGACCAGCTCGGGCAGGTCGGTTGAAGTGGCCGAATCAAACGAACGGTCATTCAGATACACTTCCCCGGTCTTGCGCACCTCGATCATCTGCTCGTCGGGCATGTCAACGCTTGTTGCCTGCGCGATCATTCCCGGAAGCCGGATGCCCAGATCGGCCTCGGGCATGATCAGCGTGCAGGTGCAGATGAAGTAGATGAGCAGCAGAAAGGTCATGTCGATCAGGGGCGCCATGTCCAGTTCGGGTTCGCCCTGTTCGGGAAGCCGCACTTTCATTCGTCGCCTCCTTTTCCACCCGGCGAGAAGACCCCGAAGATAAAATCGCCGACGCCAGCCTCGGCCATGGCGCTCATGACCGCTTTGACATCCTTGTGCAGGGATTTCTTGTCGGCGCGGAGGTACACCTTCAGCTCGGGTTCCTGCTTCAGACGCTCCGTGACCAGACTTTTCAGTTCGGCGACCGTCACCGGCTCGAGGCCGCTGAAGATCGTCCCGTCTTCGGCAATATTCACGGTCCAGCGGTTGGGCCGGTCCTTGGGCACCACGCCGCGATCGGCGACCGGGATATCCAGGTCCTTGCTCCTGCTCGCGCTCAGGTGGGAGGCGGTCATGAAGAAAATGATCAGCAGAAACACCATGTCGATCATCGGCGCCATCTGCACCTTGGTCTCATCCTTATCGTCCATCTTTATGCGCATCACGCACCTCGTTCTCGCCGCAGGTTTTCCGCCTGCGGCGGGTGTCACACGGTTTTGCCGCCCGGGTTCGGCGCGTCGGCGGAGTGCTCTTCAACAAGGCCACCCGTTTTCAGCGCCACACCGAGATGGTGCGCGAGGTTGCCCAGGATGCGCGAAACCCGCGCGACGTTGCTGGTGTATTTCGATTTGAAGAAGAAGTAGGTGAACATGCAGGGAATCGCGACAATCAGACCGGCGGCGGTGGTGATCATCGCCTCGCCGATGTTCGCCGCCAGTTTCTCGGGTGAACCCATGGCGCCCATGCCGATCTTGTCAAACGCGCCGATCATGCCGGTCACCGTGCCGAGCAGCCCCAACATCGGGGAGATCTGCGCGACCAGGGAGAGGTTGTTGAGCGGCTTCATCCACTCGGTGACCTCTTCCACAGAGGCCTCCTCCATCGCCTTCTCAAAGGAAACCGAGTCGGTTTCCTGCCCGACGTCAAGCCGGGTCAGACCGGCCGAGAGGATCGTGGTGAGCATGCAGGGCGCGCCTGCGCACACGGCGCTCGCCGTCTTGAAATCGAGGGCGCCGAGAGCCTTGCGCAGCGCGGGGTGAATGTCCGTGCGGGCCATCTTTTCAATCCGGTACTGGATGGCGCAGTAAACCGCCAGGCCGATCCCGATCACCGAGCAGAGACCGATCGGCCACATGACCGGTCCGCCGACTTTCCACATGTCCAGGAGGGACTTGCCTTCCTCGGGAGCAACCGGCCCGCCGGTGCCGCCGGTTTGGGCCTGAACCGCGAGCACCGCCGCAGCCGCCACGAGCATCATCATCACAAGCTTCAACTGACTTTTACCGTTCATCATCCTCACTCCTTCGTCCTGTTGTCACACCAGACACGCCCCTCCCGGGCGTCGTCAGAAATCGATTTCTGTGTCGGGCTCGTTCACCGCGGGTTCCGGTTCTGCCCGCGCTTCGAGCAGCTCATCGGCCAGCTTGTTCATGTCTTCGGTCACATTAAAGAAAACATTCTCAATCGTCTGCTTTTCGGCCTCGCGTGTTTTCTTGCCGTCCATGATGGTTTTGAGCCCGACGAGCGCGTCAGCCGACCAGTCGGTGCCGGTGAAGAGAACGGCGACCTCGTAGTAAACATCGCGGGCGCGGTGGTGTTCGCCGAGCGCGGCATAGCAATCGGCCGACAGAAGCAGTGCCGAGGGAAAGGTTTCGGCGTCCTTGTCGGCAAAGACGACGGATTTGACAACCGCCTCAAGTGCTTCGCGCGTCTTGCCGGCGCGGCGGAGGAGCTCGGCCTGTAGCAGCCAGTAGTGGCCGTAGGTGGGGTCGCCGGGCACCGGATCTTCGACCCGCTTGAGGTTGCTGGCCGCCTGTTCGTCCTTCTCCAGCGCGAGCAGGACGCGGCATCCTTTGAGGATCGCCACCGGCGCGAGGGGGGTCCAGTCGGCGCGTCCGGCATAGCGGAACACCTCATAGGCGGCCTCGTATTGATTCAGTGCCCGCGCGCGGGTGGCGGCGTCGGCCGCGTCCCGCATTTCGCGATCCGCAGAGGAGACCATATACATGCCCAGATCCATCGCGAGTTCGAACCCGTTGTTGTCGGGCAAGTCGAGGTACGGAAGCGTCAAACGGACGTCCGGAGACAGCGTCCGCACGGCGGCTGCCCAGTCGTTGTCTCGCAGGGCGGTCGCGGCCGCCGCGCGGTCGTAATCAAAAGTAAACTCGCAACGGATGACCTGCGCCTTGTTGATGAGGATCGGCTCCGCGCCGGACTGGGACACCTGTGCCAGAAGCATCTGCGAAGTCCTCCCGAGGAGGACCACGTCGCGGTTGCTCATCGTGTCTTTGGTGCCCTCGCGGATGACCATCCGCGCCTTGATCGGCGGGAGGCTCTGCGGGCGCGGGGCCGCGGCCGGTGTTTGCGCCTGCGCGAGGCCGCAGGCGGTGACGCATGCCAGCGCGGCGAGGGCGAGCGCGCGCACATCGAACGGCGAACGGCGCACGTCCTCCAACACGTGGGAGATGCGCCCCCCGTTCGAGAGGCGTCGGTCACGGCTCGCGGTTCGCTGATTGATCGCCTTCATACGCCCCGCCCCTCCAGCTTGCTGAGTAATATCTCGGCCTGTTCGTATTCCGGGAACGCTTTCAGGTCATCCTGCTTCAGCATCTCATCGATCGTCTCGCGCGCCTGTTTATCCTGATAGGCGCGGTGCAGGCATTCCGCGCGCCGGAAGTAGGCCTTGGCCGCCCACGCCCGGTAGTTGCTGTACATGACGTAGATTCGCTCGTAGTAGGCAGTGGCTTTGAGCCAGTCTTTACCGGCCTCGGCGCACAGCCCCAAGCCATGCAACGCCTCGGGCCAGGCGCCGCGCCAGCCTTTGACCCCCAGGACCGATTCATAGCATTTCTGCGCCTCGTCGAGCTTGCGTTGATCCCGGTAGATCGCGCCCAGCAGCAAAAGCGCTTCGGAGGCGTCGCCGGTCGTGGCATACACCTCGCGGACGATCGTGAGGTGCGCCACGGCTTCGTCAAGCAGTTTCTGGGCGGTTTCGGCAGGCGCCTCGCGCGCCTGTTCGATGGCGAATTTGGCCAGGAGCATCCGGGCATCGAGGGCGAAATCCGTCTCGGTGTAGTCGGTGATGATCGCCTGGGCCACGCGAATTGCGAGATTGGTCTGGTTGCGCTTCAAGGCTCCTTCCAGCATCGTCTCCATCACCGCCGGACTGGCGTACTCGAGGTTCTCGGGTTGCAGCAGATCCGACAGGATGCGGTATTCGACACTCGGCGTGATGCCCGGTCGATACATCAGGACCCGCTGGTAGCGGAGCCGGCCGACGGTGTCTCCCGAAGCCACTGCCCGCTTCCACGCGGCATCCATTTCCGACCACGCGTTGGCGACATCGTTTGACGAGAGGCGGCGCGTGGTTCCGATCCACTCGTCAAGGATCAGGTCGACCCCCATGGCTTTGCGGTCGGTGCCGAACGTCGTGACCGCATCGCGGTAATAGCGGACCGCGCCGACCTGCTCTCCGAGGTTGAACATCGCTTTGCCCGTCCAATAGACGGCCAGGGGGACGTTCGAGTCCTCGCGGTTGCGCTGAATGTAAGAGCCAAAATGCGCGCGCACATCATCGAACTTCTCGCCGTCGTACAGAATCTGCCCGGCCTGAAAGGCGCAGTGGTTGTAAAACTCGATGTTCATTAGATCGTCGGGGGAGGCAAGGGCCGCCTGATAGAAGGCCACGGCGTCATCGGTGCGGCCGACCGTCCCCGCAATATCCCCGCGGAGCATGTGCGCTTCAAAGCGCAACGACCCCTCGGGATAGCGGGAGAGGAACGCCACCAAGCGGGAGTCGGCCAGCTCGTACAGCCCCAGCGCATAGTTGCAGACGGCCCGGCGGTAGCTGCCGTCCTCGACGTAGGCGGACGCGCCGCCGCTCTCAAGCAGCAGGGTGAAATCCTTCTCGGCCGACTCGAAATCGCCGTCGAACATCAGCGACATCGCCGTCCAGTAGATCGCCGCATCGATCTGCTCCCAGCCTGGAAACCGTTCGCGCAGCTCGCGGAACCGGACGGTTGCCTGTTCAAACTGCTCCTCCATGAAGTGCGCATAGCCGAGGAGGAAAAGACATTCCGCGGCCATCTGGTGCCCCGGCCGAACCTGCAACACCTCGGTGAAGTGGAGGATGACGTCGGGCCAGCGTTTTTCCCGCGAATGCATCTGGCCGACGAGGAGCGTCAGTTCGTCGTAATAGAGCCCCGCCGGATATTTGTCCATATACTGCCGCGCGATCGTGAAACAGCGGTCGTCGGGCTCGATGCGCGAGGCGCAGACAAAGGCCAGATAGAGCGACTCTTCGGCCCGCTCCTTGCCGGCAATGGCGTGGAGATGGAGAAACCCTTCGCACGCCTCACGGTAGCGCATCGCCTCCATGTAGCCCCGGGCGAGACGGTAAAAAAGATCCTGATCGTAGTTGTCGATCTCCGCGAGGGCCTTCAGTTCGAACTCCGTGTCGCCAATCCATTCCATGATCCGCATCAGCCGCCGGGGGTCGGTCATGTAGCGTTTCTCATAGTCAGAAAGCCGCTTAAGGTATTCGAGGTGTGACTCGGTGCGGATCTGGACCTCTTCGTAGGGGAAAACCAACCGATAGAGCCAGAACGCCTCACGGTAGCGCTCGTCGGCAAACAGTTCGTCGCCTGCCTCGAGTGCCGACAGATTGAAGGCGATCGAGCGCGAGGCGTGGGAGTCGCGCCGCAGCAGGAAGGGGATCATCGGGTAGAGTTGATCCAGCGTGAGCGTCTTCAGGTACGATGTGGCCAGCAATGTCGCGGCCCGGTTGCGCCGCAGAAAGTCGGGGGCGGTGTGGAAGGCGGCGAGCAGCGGTTCACGCGCCGACGCCCAGTCGTCCTGGGCCAGATAGCATCGGGCAATGGAGGCGTAGATATCGGTGCGCAGATCGAAGCCGTAGCTGAATTTGTCCAGAGCCGCTTTGTAGGCCTTGATCGCCTCGACGTTTTTGGACGCGAAGCGGAGACTGTCGGCGATATACACAAACGCTTCGGAGAGACGCGCGCCGCGTGGGTATTTCTTGCAATAGACGCCAAACGCCTGTTCGGACGACGCAAACTGCCCGGTGAGAAAATAGCAGATGCCGAGGTTGTAGTAGACCGCTTCCATCTCGGCCAGCCCCTGCGTGCTCTTGACAGACCCCATGGTGTCGATGAGCATCTGGAATTCAGGGATCGCCTGATCGAATTCGCCCATGGTGAAGTTCTTGAAGGCGCTTTCGCGCAATTCGCGAACCGTCGCCTGAATCTGCCCCGAGGCCGAGAGGGCACAACAGAGGGCCGACACGACCCCCACGCCCGTCAGAACCTGTCTCATGCTCGATAGATATGTTGCTCGCTGCACCTCGTACAACCTCCCTCACTACGCGTCACGAAGCCAATGAGAGTAAACGGGTGTAAGCTATCACGAGTTGAACACCCCTGTCAAATCAGCAACCAGCAATTCTAATTATGAGGCTATTGGGTCATCGGGGTCGGGGTCGGGGTCGGTATCGGAATCGGGGTCGATTTTCCGTTGTTTTTATCGATACCGATACCGATACCGACCCCGACGCCGCTGGCCCCATCTCCAAAATGAGAATTTCTGCCCTGCCGTGCATCCCAGGGCGAACGCATCTAAATTTCTCTCTTTTTTTGCTTCTCCTGGCGCCTGTCGTTGTCTAAAAGGCCGGATCCGGGGCTGGCGTGATCTGGAATGCGGTGGCAAGCGCAGCGCGACACCGCTTTTTAAAGGGCAGCCCTTCTAAAAGCGGCGTCGCGCGGAATACCGCTTGCCGCCGCACTCCAGAAATCCTGCGCCACGCGCCACGCTGGAGAGAAAGCCCTGAGCCAGAATCTGAAAAACATAAGAATTTAGATGCGTTTGCCCTGCCGTGCATCCCGCTTGACAGGATCTGTCCGAGATTATATAACGAGGCTAATGCAAAACCTCCGGTTTGTAAGCGGAGGATTCAGGGTTCGGGGTTCAGGAGGCGTTTCCGGCCTGAACCTTGGCATCCTGAACCCTGATTCCCCGCGCTTCCAAGGGTTTTGCAAGCGCCTCTAGCAAGAATAAGGAGGTGTTTCGTGCTCCAACGATCTGTGGGTCTGGGCGTGTGCTTGTGCGTGGCGGTCGCATGGGGAAGTGAAGCGGAAGAAAAGCCCGAAAAAGCCGAGTCCCGGCCGGGGCATGTGTATGAGATGGCGGTCATCCGTGCAGTCGAGGGGATGCGCGTCATGGCCGCGCGGAATCCGGATTGCTGGTTTGTATCACCCAAGAGCGCCCGAAACGTCGTCGGGTGGGAAACCCGGACCGAGATTCGCCGCTATCGTGAACAACGCCAAAAAGTGCCGATTTACGCTTACGAGACATACGAAGCTCTGGTGCCCGGCGAGAGAACCGGGCAGCTTGTCAAAGACACGCGGCGGCGGATCACGGGGATCATCGGCTATCGCGTTGTCAATCAACGGATTCTCGATCCTGAGGGGCCTATTGAAAGTCCCCATGCCGTACGCCTGCCCATCTATGAGCCGGGCAGTGCTCCGGTTTGGGGGTGGGGCGAGCTGGGCGCCAATGCGCTGGCGGTGTATGCCCTGCGCGTGGTGGGTGTGCCCGGTTCAGATGATCTGATCCGGCCGACAGCCGACGGGTTGGCTGCGGGTGTCAACGCCTTCGACATGCCGGACGCCACATGGGATCTGGCCTGGATGACGGCCGCCTTTGCCACCCTTCCTGGGCAGTCCTTTCAGGACCTGACCGAGCGCTGTGCGGCCAAGCTGATGGATGGGCAGGTCGCCACAGGCGAATGCAAGGGGTTGTGGGGGCCGGTGTGTGTCGACCCCGCGTTACTGGCGTCGGTCTGCAAGGTGATTTTCGCGCTGTCAGAGGAACAGGTCGAGGTCGCCGCGAAGGTCGAGGCAGAGATGCAGGCAGGACAAGCGCGCGGCAGCGGCAAGCGACGGCTGTCCCGGGCCGAGGAAGAGAAAAATCGGATCGATCATGCCCTCGTGGCCCTCCACCGCGAGGGAGGTCGCGTGAGCCAGGTCGGGTTGCGCTTGTTTGAGGCCTTGGGGGGCTCGGTCACCCTCGCCGCGCCGGATGGTTCGCGGGCGCGTGTGTGCGGACATCCCTACCTGATCCACAACCAAACAGTGGCCGATATGGAGTCGACCGCTGTCGCGCTGTTTGCGTTGCGAGTCGCGGCGCAACACAATCGCCTGCCGCAACGGACCTGGCGTCCGACGCTTGACGTGGCTGGCCGCGCCGCCGTGGCCCGCGCGGGTATTCCGCTGGCCCGTTTGGCGACCGATGTGATCCGTCTGGCCGCTCAGGCCGTCGCGGGCGCGCGTCAATCCGATGGCCGATGGCACGAGACCAACCGCCACCAGTCGTGCGGGGCCTTTGACTGGCTGAAGTCTGTGCCACCGGTGAAAGGGCGATTTTCGGCGCTCGCATCTCCCGTCTCGGCCGTAACCACCCTGCGTGGACTTGCGGCTTTCACCAGCGCCACCGCGTTGCGTAACGGAACGCCATCCGCTGTGCCCTACGCCAACCCCGCCTTCATGAAGATCCATCACGAGGCGACCGCCTGGATCTGGCCGGTGCGAGGCGAGGCGGATGCCCGTGATTTCGCGCAGCGGCTTTTCACCACGGGACTCCTGTCTGGAGCGGTGCCCGGCATGCCACGGCAGCCGCCCCCCGACGGCTGGCATCAAACCGCGCGTCGCGTGCTCGAGACCCAAAGTAAGACCTCAGGACTGTGGGGCCACAAAACGCGACAGGTTGTTTGGAGCAGCACGGGCATTTGGGCGCGCAAGGCCGCGCTTCCCGAGATACCGGCCGACCGGATGCGCGCCTTCTATCCGCTGCCGCATCTGGAGCCGTCCCTGACACAGCCGCTGGAGGCGGGGCGCATCCGCGCGCATCCGCATTCCATTTCCGAATGGTCGGTGGAAACCGCCGGCGCGCTGCTCCTGTTGTCGCATGGGCTTGGCGACGACTGGATCTGTCCCACCGAAGGTGTCGCATACGAGGCGACCGAATCGGACGACTGAGCCTCAGCCCCGCGGCACGATTTGGGTGAGTCCGTTCATGTACGGCACGATGGCCGGCGGCAGCGTGACCGAACCGTCCGCCTGCTGGCATTGCTCCAGTATGGCAATCATCAGCCGCGGCAGTGCCACGCCCGAGCCGTTGAGCGTGTGGATGAATTGCGGCTTGCCCGTGGCGTCACGGTAGCGGATGTTCGCGCGGCGGGCTTGGAAATCCTCGAAGTTGCTGCAGCTCGACACTTCCAGCCAGCCGTGCTGCCCCGGCGCCCACAGCTCAATGTCATAGCATTTGGCGGCTGCGAAACTGATGTCTCCCGAGCACAGTTCGATAACGCGGTAGTGCAAGCCCAGCCCCTGAAGGACATCTTCGGCATGCCCCACGAGGGTCTCCAACTCCGCGTAGGAGGTTGACGGCTCGACAAATTTGACCATTTCAACCTTGTCAAACTGGTGAACGCGCAGGATGCCGCGCGTCTCCTTTCCCGCCGATCCGGCTTCGCGCCTGAAGCATGGCGTGTAGGCGGTGAGATAAACGGGCAGCGGGCGGTCGATGATCTCATCGCGGAAGTAGTTGGTGACCGGCACCTCGGCCGTGGGGATCAGCCACAGGTCGTCCACCTCGCAATGGTACATGTCTTCGGCCATCTTGGGTAACTGACCCGTGCCGCGCATGGAATCGCTATTGACGACGAACGGCGGCAGCATCTCGGTGTAGCCGTGCCGGGTTGTGTGCATGTCGAGCATGTACTGGATCAAGGCCCGCTGCAACTTCGCGCCCGCGCCGAGCAGGAGGGGAAACCCCGCGCCGGACATCCGGGTCGCGCGCGGAAAGTCGAACAGGCCGAGACGTTCGCCAATGGCGATGTGGTCCTGGGGCTCGAAATCAAACGGCCGAGATTCTCCCGCGTGCCGCACCACGCGGTTGGCCGAAGCGTCGGCTCCCGTGGGAATGGCCGGACACGGGACGTTGGGGAGTCGCAGCATCGCCTCGCCGAGCGATCCTTCGACCGTGCGGATCTCCTCGTCCATCGTGGCGATCCGGTCGCCTGCCGCACGCACCTCGGCTTGAATCGCGGCCGTGTCTTCGCCCGCTTTTTTCAGCATGCCTATTTTTTTGGAGTCGGCGTTGCGCCTGTTTTTCAGATCCTCGACCTGCGTGACGAGTCCCCGGCGCGTGCGGTCCAGCTCAATCACCCGATCGAGCAAAACCGGATCGGCGCCCCGGCGCGTCAAGCCTTCGCGAATCTCGTTTGGCCTTTCACGAATCCGTTTGATGTCCAGCATGGCAATTCCTTTTTTGGGTCCGCCTCGTACGCGAGGCAGACGGTCGAGCAGGGACCCAGAGTCATTGCCGCGTATCATACCCGGTGACGCCGATTTCGGCAATCACGCGTAAAGGGCTGGTTATTGGGGGGCGGGAAAAGAGATAGTGTGTGGGTGTGTGAGTGAGTGAGTGTGTGAGTGTGTGAGTGTGTGGGGGTGGGTGGGTGTGACAGATAACGACGGGAGAGCCTTCAATCGTCCACCGCTATCGTCGCCGTTATCGTTTACCGAAACGAGAATAGAAAATCCCTCCCTAATGATCCATGTTATTCTCTGACGGGCGCTGATCAATCGGCCTCGCGGCGGGTTGCGGCGACCACGGCGGCGCAGGCGCCCAGCGCGTAGATCAACGGGTACAAGCGTTCCCCATACCACAAACTGGCGAAATACAGGCCGATCGGCGCGGGCGTCGGTTCGTCCGCCTCGGACAGATGCCGTTGCAGCCAGTCGATGCCCTGTTCGAGCGGTTCCCCGGGAGTCGCCCGGAAGGCGGCCAGGGCATGCGTGGCCAGGGCCGTCTCCTCGATACTCGACGGCGTGCCCCGGCTTCCGCCCCAGCCGCCGTCCGCGTTTTGATTGGCACGCAGCCAGTGGGCCGCCGCGTCGAGCATGCTGTTCACACGGGACGTGCAGTCGGGCCTATCCAGCCGCACGAGCGCCACCACGGCTTTGGCCGTGCCGTAGGTACGGTTCTCGCCGTTGGCAGCCTGTTCGTTGCCGAACCACAGCGGCGTCCAACTGCCGTCCGGGTTTTGTGTCCGCGCGAGATAACGGATTGCCCGTTTCATGCCGGCACGCAGGCGTTTGCGGAGGGCGGGGGCGGACGCGTCGAACCACGTCTGCATCGCGGCCACGGCATGCGCGGTAATGTCGGGACAACTGCGGTCGAACGGCAATTTGCCCCAGCCCCGGCAGAAGGTCGGCACGCCGCCGTCGCGATTTTGCAGGTCGAGCAGCCAGCGCAGCCCTTGTTCGGCCGCGCGCCGTGTGGCGGGCGGAGGCGGGTCGTGCGGATCGGTCAGGTTGCGCAAGGCGATGAGCGCGCCGGCCGTATCGTCCCCATCGGGTACGCCGCCCGACAGGTCCGTCCAGGCCCAGCCGCCGGGAGCGGCGCCGGTATAGGGGTGGCGGACGCGGAACTGAGTGCGCAGGAGCCACGCGCGCACAGGCGTGAACGGACCCGCGTCCGACAGGTGCGTCACCTCATCCTGCGGCAGCAAGGTCAGCGCCGCAACCGCCTGCGTGGTGACCCACGTTTTCAGATGGGTGTCAATGGGCCAACTGCCGTCGGCACGAACCGTTGCGACAAGAAAACCGGCGGCGCGCCCGACAACCGGATGGTCCTGTTTGCCGGCAGCGCAGAGCGACAGAGCCACAAAACCGGTCAGCGGGGCGGCCTCGAGAAATCCCCCCGAATCGGGTTGGATCCGGGCGAGTTTATTCAGCGCGGCCGGGGTGATCGCATCGCGGAGGCGGGCGAGTCCAGGCAGGCGGGTTCGCCGGTTGCGATGGTGGGCCAGCCCCATGGCGATCAACGCGGGCAAGGCGTAGCTGACCGTCGGCAATCCCGCCATGCGATACCAGCGGTCGGGAAGCGCGACCAGCTCGAACGGGAGCGACGGCACGTGGCGCCAGGCGCGCGCATCGGATCCCAGCAGACCCGCCATGGCGCACATGACGAGGATGGGCGTGGCAAACGTCCGGTCGGCGCCATAGAGGGTGCATGGCAGGTCGGCGAGGGCCTCCGGATCGAGCGATCCGGCCCTTCGCGCGAGCCAGGCGTCGGCCGCTGCCCGCGCCGCGTGACAGGCGCGATCCTCCGGATCGGCAACTGAGAGCGTGGCACGACACAGCAGGGTGGTGCTGGGATGGCTCCGGCTTTGCGGTGTGTCGCCCCAGCCGCCGTCCGGATTCGCATGGCTGACGAGCCAGCGCAGGGCGTTGGTGATGATCGGGCGCTTTCCGTGTGGGTCGACCTGATGCAGGGCAAAGGTTGCGACCGCCGTCGAGAGGGCGCTGGAGGAGAGATAACCCTCCCAGACGCCCTCGGCGGTCCGATGCCGCAGCACCTGCCGCGTGAGACGCTCGCGCAGGTTTTGTGTCGCCGTGCTCAGGTCCGCATCGGCGGCGAAAACGGTGCGGACGGTCGTGACGGCCGATGACGGATCGATGGGGGCCGGGCCGGTGGGCATAGGTGTTACGCTAAGATGCATTTGCTGGTTTCTTAACTTAACACCTATGGGCCGGTGGGGACGCCGCTGGGCAGGTGGTATCTGTGGCGAAAGGGATACGCGTCTAGTCTATCAGCAAGTCGCCCGCTTCCGTGCGGATGCGTTCGCGAGACTCATCATCCCGGGCGTCTGCAAGGGCCTTTTTGTAATAGTCGGCCGCCTCCGTGCGGGCCTCGGCGGCGGCCTCGGCATCGGGGATCGTCTCGAGGATATCGGCGATGCGCTTGGCGTTGCGGCCGAGGAGCACCTCCCGGGAATGCTGGATGCCGGTTGAGGGGTCGTAGGTTTCGTCTTCGGCGATGCCGGCGATGAAGGACATGAACAGGCGGAACTGCGCGACCGCTTCACGCGGATTGTTGTCTTTGAGGGCGCGGTGGGCTTTAACCTTGTACAGCGCCATCTTGTGCCACGTCTCATCCTTGCCTGGAATGCCGGTCTCCAGATAGGACTCGGCGAGGTCGTAGTCTTCCAGGACGAACGCGCCGTCGAGTCGCATGGCCTTGATCTCCTTCGCGGTGTCTTCGGCAGCGCTGACGAGGAGCTGGTTCGCGATCGGGAGGAGCGCCTTGAGCACCGCCGTGTCGTCGATCAGATCGTAAAAAAAGCGGGTAAACAGGTCGCTCACCGTGCGGGGGGGGATCGCGGCCCCGAGCATGGCTGCGAGCCGTTCGGGCAGGGCGGCGCGGTTGGCGGCCATGGCCGACTCGGCCCAGAAGCGGGCCGCTTGGGCGGCTGCGGCGGGTTTGTCGCCGTGGCGGAGAATCACGTCTTCGACACACGCGTCAACGATGTCTGCCCGTCCCGCGTTGCGGGCGGGCGGGAGAACTTGGTTCATCAGGTGCTGCAGACTGGCGTCGGGAAGCAGGGCGGCCGCAGCCGTGAAGAGAGTCTGCGTTTCATCCCACAGGGCGCGGCCTGCGGCCAGGCGGACAGCGGTTGCGATCAACAGATGCGTCCGAGTCTCGCGGGTGTCGCCCGTGGCCGCCGCCTGCTCGTGGAGGCGTTCGATATCGTCCAGCCGCCCGGCTGCAAAGAGCTGCTCGAACGCGTTGGCCAGCGCCCCGTCGGCCGACTCGGCGGGGAATTCGGCGAGGATCACGGCGAGGGCGTCGGAGACCTCATCCATGTTGGCTGCGGTGAGGGCGGTGAAGAAGCGCCATTCGGTCACCCAGCGGGTCAATTCGGCATCGACATCGGGGGTGCCCTCAACGGTGATGGCGAAGGCAAAGGCGGCGTCCGCGCCTTCACGAACAAGCAAGTCGGGAAACAGAATCTGGAGCCCGGTGCGCGCGCAGGCGACCGTGCCGTTGGTGCACGCCCCGAGCACGCGTTCCCGCACCGTATCGGTGTGTCCTGCAAAGAGACGGACGCGGAGGGTTTCGGCAAAAATCTGTTCAGCCCAGGGCGCATAACGAGGGTCATCGAGCAGCGCGTCGAAGACGACCACCGCTTCGTTGGTCTGCCCGCTTTCAAAGTATTCGTTTGCCTGCTGATATGCAGCTCCCATTGCCTGCGAGAATTCCTGCTCAACGGTGATTTTCGGTACCTTTTTCCGGTCGCGGGATCCGGTTTCTTGATCACACCCGAGCACCAGCACGGCTATCGCGATGATCAGACCGGCCGAAACAGACACACATGCACGTTTAACCATAACAAGCCTCCATACAGAGCCGGAGGCGTACCCAGTATCCCTGTACGCCATTCCCGCTTTCATTCCTTCCAGTATAAGAAAACCCCTCTTTCTGCGCAAGCGTCAGTTTTGCGGGCGCATGGCAGTTCTGATGGGGTCGTTGATTCGTAATCATAATCATAATCGTAATCCGTTCTCCACCATGAGATTAGGATCAAGATCAAGATTACGATTAAGTCACCCTCATCAGAACTGCCATGCGCCCCCGTTTTGCGGATGCCAACATTGACGCTTGCAAAAACCGGTCCTTTGGGTTGATAATTGACCGCGAAGGAGGCCATTCATGGATACCTCTCAGCATCCGCAGCCCACATCTGACGCACATGCCCTTTTAATCATCGAACCCGAAGTCGAGGCGCGCGAGCGCCTGTCGGCGTTGTTCTCAGGAGAATCCTACGCATTGAATCTGGCGGTCGCCGGCCCTCAAGCCTTGGCCATGGCGGCGCTTGTCATGCCGGACCTGGTTGTGCTCGGCTCGGGTCTGGCCGGTCAGCAGCGCACCGACCTGTGCCGGCAGATACGCATTGATCCCCTGCTGACGGACATACCGATCATCTGCATCATCCCGGAACACGACATCAGCCTGCGCTTGAGGGCCCTGGAGGATGGCGCGGACGACATTTTTCAAGAACCGTTCAATGCCGATGAAATCCGCCTCCGGGTGCGCAACATCATTCAACAGGATCGGCCGCACAAAATCGCGGCACAGCGGCTCGAATACGAGCGCGTGCAGAGCGAGATGGAGAGCGCACTGGACACCATCCTCGAGAAATGGGCGTTCTCTCAGGAAATGGTCGGCGTGGAGACAGTCGGACATACCCGTCGCGTCACCGAATTGACGCTTGCGGTGGCCCGGCAGATGCGGGTTGAGGAGAATGACGTGCAGACGATTCGACGGGGAGCGATTCTTCACGACATCGGCAGAAGCGCCCTGGACAAGGATGATCTGCTCGCGTGGAGCACACTTAAACCCGACGAGCGGGCGCGCGCGCGCCAACACCCGTTGCGAGCGGAAGAGTTGTTGTGGCCGATTCCCATGCTGCGTCCGGCTCTGGCGATTCCGTTGCACCACCATGAGCGCTGGGACGGGTCCGGCTATCCGAACGGCCTGCATGGCGAGGCCATTCCGCTGGCAGCCCGGATTTTCGCCGTGGTGGATGTGTATGACGAGTTGTGCGCGGGGCATCCCCATCGCCCCGCCTGGAAGCCGGAGCAGGCGCTGGCGATGATCCGAACCCAGTCTGGAAAATGGTTTGATCCGGCCGTTGTGGACGCCTTCCTGAAGGTCCAACCCGCGCTGTCGCCGGTTGTGCGGGAACCCGTGACCCGTTGGAAATCCGCCGGCAGGAAACGGTCCGAGCATCCACGCCGTTTTTTTGACAAATTGTCTCTCAGCCGGCGTGGCGCGTGGGCCCAACTGGGCGTTGCGTCGGTGCTGATCACGGTGCTTCCGATGCTGTGCCTGGTCTGGCTGTGGCAAGCGGATGTGAACGGCCAACTGACCGCATCAGTTGCGTCGGGAGTATCGGTCGCCACAATCGCCATTATGCTCGCGGGTTACGCGCTTCTCGGCAAATACCCCCTGAACATTGTGCGCCTGCGTAATTACCTGCAGATGCTGGCGAACGGCGAAATGCCGATGCGTGTGCACCTGTCGAATGACACCGACGATCTGACCGCCATGCAACACTACATGGCGGATATCGTGCGGCAGGCGGCTGACCGCATCCGCATGATCAAAGAACAGCAGGACCGCCTGCTGCACACGGAACGCCAGCGCGTGATGATTGAGAGCCTCGGGTCGCTCTGCCACCATCTCGGTCAGCCGGCAACGCTCATTGCGACCTACCTGTACATGTTGCAACAGCAGGCGGAGACACCGGAGATGAAGAATACGGTCGTGGAGTGTCAGCAGGCGTTTGACGGCATGCGTGATATCCTGGCCCGCCTGCAGCGGATCGTGGTCTATCGCACCGAGACCTATCTGGACGCCAACCCCGATGATCCGTTGCACACGGGCACCCAGATCATCTCGGTGTAATCCCATGGGTGACACCGGTGATATCATCATTACGGGCGCGCGGGAACACAACCTGCGCGGCATTGATGTGCGGATCCCGCGCAACCGCCTGACGGTGATCACGGGGCTCAGCGGATCGGGCAAGTCGTCACTGGCCTTCGACACTCTCTACGCCGAAGGACAGCGTCGGTACGTCGAGAGCCTGTCGGCCTATGCCCGCCAGTTTCTCGATCAGATGCAGAAACCCGACGTCGAGCATATCGAAGGGCTTTCGCCGGCGATCGCGATCGAGCAGCGCACCGCGGGGGGCAATCCACGTTCGATCGTGGCGACCACGACCGAGATTCATGACTACCTCCGGTTGCTCTACGGCAACATCGGCCACCCGCACTGCCCGGAATGCGGCCGCCCCGTGGAGAAGCAAAGTGCGGAACAGATCGTCGAGCGCCTGCTGGCTTTTCCGCTCAAGACCAAAATAGTCCTCCTGGCGCCGCTGATCCACGGGCGCAAAGGGCGGCATGAGGATGTGTTTGACGCGGTGCGCCGCCAGGGGTTTATCCGCGTCCGGGTCAACGGCGTCCTGCATGAGGTCGACGCCGTTCCGGCGTTGGATAAGAACAAGAGCCACACGATCGAGGCGGTGGTCGACCGGTTGGCCGTCTCCGCTACGATCCGTCCGCGCCTGGCCGATTCCGTCGAACTGGCGTTGCGGCAGGGAGGCGGGGTGATTCGCGTCCTGCGGACCGCCCCCGATGGCGCCGTGTGTGAGGAGGTCTTCTCCGAAAAGAACGCCTGCGCGGCGTGCGGGGTCAGCTTCGAGGAACTCAAGCCGCGGTCCTTTTCCTTCAACAGCCCTTACGGCGCCTGTCCCACCTGTGCGGGGCTGGGGGTGCAGCTTGTGTTTGACGAAGATCTCATCGTGCCGGATAAAAGCCTGTCGCTGGAGGACGGCGCGGTGCAGGCGTGGCGGCGCGGCGGACACCGCCTGATCCTCTATTACCGGCATCTGCTCAAGGCGGTCGCCACGTCTTATGCGATCGACATGGCGGTTCCCTATTGTGACCTGCCCCCTTCGTTCCGCGCGACGCTGATGCGCGGATCGGGCGGCCAGGCGATCGATCTGGCCTATTGGATGAAGGGCGCCTGGCGCACCTATTCCAAACCCTTCGAAGGGGTGATCCCGAACCTGCAGCGGCGCTACACCGAGTCGGAGATCGAGGAAGTGCGCGAACGACTTCGCAAATACATGTCCACGCAACGCTGCCCGGTGTGCAACGGGACGCGCCTGCGTCCGGAGGCGCGGGCCTGCACCGTCGCGGGCCGATCCATCGTGGATGTCCTCGGGATGACGGTGCGCGACAGCCGCCTCTTTTTCGAGGGACTCACGCTGTCCGGCCACGAGACCGTGATCGCGACCGAGGTGTTGAAGGAGATCCGTCGCCGGCTCGGATTCCTGGTCGACGTGGGTCTCGACTACCTCACGCTCGACCGCGCGAGCGCAACGCTGGCAGGCGGCGAAATGCAGCGGATCCGGTTGGCAACCCAGATCGGCTCGGGGCTGGTCGGCGTGCTCTATGTGCTCGACGAGCCGACCATCGGCCTCCATCCGCGCGACAACGAGCGGCTCATTGTCATGCTGCGCCGCCTGCAGCAGCGGGGCAACACGGTGGTGATCGTCGAGCATGATGAGGAGATGATCCGCGAGGCCGACACCATTATCGATCTGGGTCCCGGCGCCGGCCGCGCCGGCGGCGAAGTGGTCTATCAGGGAGACTGGAACGGTCTGCTTCGCGCGGCGCGCTCGGAGACAGCCGCCTACCTCACCGGCGCCAAGGCGATCCTCCCGCCCGCAGAGCGGCTCAAACCAGGCAAGCAGTGGCTTACCGTCAAGGGCGCCACGGAAAACAACCTGCAGGCAATTGACGTGGCGATCCCCATCGGGTGCTTTGTCTGCGTGACCGGCGTCTCGGGATCGGGCAAGTCGACGCTCGTTGACGAGATCCTGCGCAAATACCTCGCCCGCCATTTTTACGGAGCCGGTGACAAGCCTGGCGCCTTCAAAAAAATCACCGGCGTGGAACATCTGGACAAGGTGATCGAGATCGATCAAAGCCCGATCGGACGCACCCCGCGGAGCAACCCCGTGACCTACACCGGCGCGTTCACCGCGATCCGCGATCTGTTTTCCGCCACACCCGCCGCCAAGGTGCGCGGCTACGGACCCGGCCGGTTCAGCTTCAACGTCAAGGGCGGCCGATGCGAGGTGTGCAAGGGTGACGGCCTGATCAAGCTCGAAATGCACTTCCTGCCCGATGTGTATGTCTCCTGCGAGCAGTGCGGCGGGTTGCGCTACAACCGCGAAACACTGGAGGCGCACTACGGGGGCAGGACGATCGCGGAGGTGCTGGCGATGACCGTTGACGAGGCGCTCGAATTCTTCCAGGCTGTGCCCGCAGTGGCCAACAAGTTGCGCACACTCTCGGAAGTCGGATTGGGCTACATCCAACTCGGACAGTCCGCCACGACGCTCTCAGGCGGCGAGGCGCAACGGATCAAGCTCTCCGCCGAACTGAGCCGCCGCGCCACGGGGCGCACGCTCTACCTGCTGGACGAACCGACCACCGGGCTGCATTTCGCCGATGTCCACAAGCTGATGGATGTGCTGTTGCGGCTGCGGGCGAGCGGCAATACCGTCGTGGTAATCGAGCACAACCTCGACGTGATCAAATGTGCCGACTATATCATCGACCTCGGGCCCGAAGGCGGCAGCGGCGGCGGCCGGGTCGTCGCCTGCGGCGCCCCCGAGGTCATCGCCGCCTGCCCCGACTCCCACACGGGACGTTTCCTGAAGCGGTTTCTGGCGGGAAGGCCGGGATGAAGAAGAATAGGCAATCGCGCCGTTTTGTGTATAATCAGCCCCCTCGTTTGAGAACCCGCCCCGCACGTTTGGAACAATAACCCCACCGATCAAACATACACCATGACATCTGATGCATCCCTCTCCAACTTGTTTGTCACGCCGTGGTTCTGGTCGGCCCTGGCCGGCTGGTCGCTCGCGCAGTGCTGCAAATTGATGGCTGTGCTGATCACCGAGCGGCGGCTGGACATCGGCTATTTTGTGAGCACCGGCGGGATGCCCAGCGCGCACTCGGCGATGGTCAGCGCCTTGGCTACGGCGATTTCGCTGACCGAAGGGTTCGGCGCGCCCATCGCCATCCTGTCGTGGTGTTTTGCGGGGGTCACGATGTTTGATGCGGCGGGTGTGCGCAATGCGGCGGGTGAACAGGCTCGCATCCTGAACCAGATCGTGGACGAACTGTTCAAGGAGCACCGGCTCTCCGAAAAGCGACTGAAAGAGCTTCTCGGCCACACGCGTTTCGAAGTGTTCGTCGGGATGCTCATCGGCATCCTCTCCGCCATTGTCGTGGTGACGCGGTACTTCTCTTGACCGGGCCTCATTCGGGCAGCGGACACCAGTCGTGTATCCCCCACCGGCCGGTGTAGGCGTCGCGGATGACGGTGATGGCGGCGCGCTGGTCGGCCAGGACGCGCTGGGTGGCGTTGCCTATCGGTGGCGAGAGGCGCTGAGCGGCGACAATGATCACGAAGAGGTTCTGCCGGAACGTCGCCTGGTCGGCAATGCCGCGCAGCAGATCCTCGACCATCAGCGTCCGCGGCATTTTCATGACATCGGTGAGCCCTTCCGGATCGGGCTCCTCCAGCCCGATAGACGCCTCGCGGAGCGCCGCGTCAAGCGCCGGGGCCAAGGCGGGAAGGAGATCTGCAAACGTGTTCCAACTGGCTCCGGGGCGGGCGTTGGTCCAGGCCGTGCGGGCCTCGAACCAAGCGTTTGTGAGGGTGTCGGCCGTGGGGGCGTCTTCGGGAGCGATGGGCCGCGAGAAGACCGGATCTCGGAAGAACGCTTCAATCACGTCGGGGTAGGGCGAATTCGGCTGGATGCGGCTGTCAGAGGCTTTTTCCAGACGATTGGTCGGCAGTGTCGTGAAGCGATCCAGCAAGGCCGCGCCTTCAGCCGTAGCCAGCGCCACCGTGCCGGTGCCCGCTTGCGCAAGCCCGAGATAGCCCAACTCGCCGGCCGAGAGCATCGGCCGGTTCAGGTGAAAGAGCGGATATTCGAAACCGGGGTCGAGGTTGGCATTCCGCGCCCAGAGGGTGGACGAATCGCCGAAATCGCCGGCGCTGGCCAACAGGTTGAAAAAGGGATTGCTCGCCTCCCAGGAGCCGGGGGCGGTCCATTTGAGAAGGGAGAAATTATCGATATTATCGATATTATCGACATTACCGATAATATCGATCATCGCCTCGTCGACGCAGACGTACCCTGCGGACGTGGTGTTGGTGCAGAGGAGGTAGAGACGCGGCCAGATGTACAGTGGGTGGGTGTCCAGCGCGTAGTCGTCGAGGTCTTCGGGGTCGACCACTACGGGTGCGAAGCGGATGGGTGTGGAAAAGGCGACATGGAACATTCGGCCGGGACTGTAAAGGAGCGGGATGACGTTGGTGAAGCCGAAGGGGCCGAGGGATTGAGCGTTGAACGGGTCGGCGGGGACGTCGGCGAGGGGGGGGCTGTTAGTGTAGACGCCGACGGCCAGCACCAGCCCCTCGGGCGATTGCTCGGGCTCGAACGGGTACCACAGCTCGACCGAGACGGAATAGGCGGGGTATTCCGCTCCGGCGGCGACGTCGCTTACGGCCACTTCGTTGATCATGGGGAGATTCTCAAATCCGTATGTGATCCGCGAAGGGGGGCGCCGGTCGAATGGGCCGCCATCGAGTGGCCGGGTCTGCGGGATGCGGTCCTCGTCGAGCAGGTTGATCAGGTTCCACGTCAGTTTCTTAGCTTGGCCATCCTCAAGGAAGCCCGACTCAGCGAATCCCCTCGCCACAGCGACGAACCACGGCTCGAGAGTGTCGGCCGCGAGCCACGGAACTGAGGAAGCGGGATCATAGGCCAGCGGCGTCTCGCCGTTTGCCGGGGCGGGAACGAGATCGTTGGTCCAACTGTTGACATCGAATTTGTTGGTGACGAGGGTGCTGAAGAGGCCGGGGTAGGGGGCTGGGTTCGTGGCAAATTCTGGCCGGATGGTGTAAAACTGCTCGGGGTCAGGATCGTGGGCGAGATAAAATGTGTGGTCGCGCCGTTCAGGAGGCAGGTGGATCTGGGCGGCGTAGCGGGTGGAACCCTCAAGCGCGTTGGTCGACATCGGCGGCAGGAATCCGGAGCAGTCGATGATGAGGTAGGCGACACGGCTCATGACGACCGTGTCCATTAGCGGTGCGAGAGGATCGGTTTGATCCCCCGGTTCTGGGGTTTCCATGAAGACGCTGGTGACTGGCACCCAGATCGATTCGACTGCGGCGGCGTTACTGTGGACCGCGCCGGGAACGAGGTTGGTCGCGGCGCCCGTGAAGAGTTTAATGGACGTGGCGGGGAAGGAGACGCCCTCTTCCTTCCGGTAAAAACTTCCCAGACAGGCTCCGGCGGAGGGGGGGGGCTGCGGCGTGTCGTCCGCATCATCATCATAATCCCACCACGCGATGGGATAGACGCGCTCGTAGAGCTGCCATGTGACATCCCGCATGGCCGAGGCCAGCGCCACCGGGTGGAGGCTGCGGAGGGTAGCACGGTCGGCTTCGAGCCGGGCGGTAGAGCGCTCAAGCCGCATGGCGGCGATGAAGGCGATGACCGCGACGCAGATCATGGCCAGGATGCCGAGCGTCACCACCAACGCCACGCCGGAGCGGGTATTCCAGCGGGCGGGCTGCAGCGGGCGTGTCGATATTATCGATAATTTCGATATTATCGATATCTCGACATGATCGACATGATCGACATTATCGGTTTTCAACCGGTTTCTCCTCAAAGGGGCGCAGCCCGCTGCACGCAGGGTATTTGGAGCAACCCCAGAAGGGTTGCCCCGGGTTTTTGCCGCTTCTGGCGGTGCGTTTGCGCATCGGAGCGCCGCAGTCAGGACAGACCGGCGCGTCTTCGCGTTTGGCCAGCGCCTCGTGCCGGATCTCGGAGAGCTTCTCGCGGAAGCCGCCTTCTTGCTTGAATTGCTCGCCTTGCGACTCCATCTGGTGGTTGAGCATGTTGAGGGTTCGGGAAATCAGGATCATCAGCGTGTTGGCAATCACGGTGTCGTCGCCGGAGTCGAGCCACTGGGCAAACTTCTTCTGTTGGGACAGAATATGGGCGCAGCCGTCGTGCACCACATCCTGTCCGTATTGGGGCTTGTCCAGTCGCACGGCATAGACGGCCTGCGACTCCGGGGATGTCTTAGGCCAGGGAGACAAGCCTTTCTTGAGCAGCCAGTTCACGTAGTCGGTGTGCAATTCGGCGAGGCTCCCCCGGGCCACGTCGGTAAGCTTCATCTCGGTCTCCCGCGAAGTGGCGTTGCGGGTCGAGCCTTCGACAGTGTTGGCGCAGCCCGAGCGGGCCGCCTGGGTCATCTGGTCAAACTGGCGGCCGCAGGGGTCGTTGGTGCGGTTGAGGAAACGCTGGCAGAAACGGAGGGTCGCGAGAGTGACGATCTCGGCCATCACGAACGAGTCGAGCCACCAGTAACCGCCAAAACCGCCGAACATGCCCATCGCTTGCCTTCTTTCTTTGAGAATCGAGATTATCGAAAATGTCGACATTATCGATAATATCGAGATTATCGGATCGCTGGCGCCCCGTTAGTCGCCGCCAAAGACCACATCCGTGAGATTGCTGACGAGATTGTCCACAAAAACCGCCGGCGGCACAAAGGTTCGGTTGGTCGCGACCGGGAGGATGGCACCCGACCATCCGAGGCTCACCCAATTGGTGTAGACGCCGTTGGTCGCGGTGTACACCCACGGGGTTTCGGCAAAGGCGTGGCGGCTGGTGTTGAACAGGAAGGCGAAGCCGTTCTGAATCTCGACCGAGGACTCCAGGTTCGTCGTGGGCGGTGGGTGAAGGGGGTTGGCCGTCTGCGTAAACACCACATGCGGGACAGGCACGGGCAGCGTCGCATTGGTGGTAACGCCGTTCTCGTCGACGCCCACGACGGTCAGCAGTTGGGTGATGACGACATGTTCGATGGCATTGGTCGGAGCCAGGTCCAGACAATTGGAGACGAAGAGAACCGCTTGATCCGCCACCGCCCCGCCCAGACTGTTGGTGACCGCGCCGCTGATAAAAAGGTCACACGGGAACCAGATGAAATCGGCGGAGGTGTTGCGCAGAGGTGGTGGGGTGAAGCGCGCGAAGGCCGGACTGTAGACGCCGTGGCTGTCGCCGCTGCGGCTGTGATTGGGGTTGATGAAGAGAATGCGGTCTTCCCCGGTATGGTACCACTGGTGCGGTGCGGCAATCGTGTAGATGCCGTTGCTGATTGCGGCGGTGCGGCCGGGGTAGTTTCCGGCCGGGATTTCGGCGCGGTCGAGGCACTGGGTGTAGAGCTGGAAGGCGTGCAAGAAGGTGTTGGTGTCAAACACGGCGCGATAAACGGCTCCGGAAACGACTGCGCTCGGAAGCCATCGGAAACGCGTATAGGCCGATTCGGTGACCGTCTCGAAACGGACAGGGCTGTCAAGGAAGACGCCCACGGTGTCATCATCAGCGTCATTCCAGAACCAGACGGCGTTGAGGGTTCCGCTCCAACCGTACGGCACGGGGATGCTGTAGTGGCCGACGTCGGTGGTGGTGTCATCCCGTATGATACCGTCACCGGCGGCGCGGAGGCGTACGCTGGTCAAGGGCGTCGCGCACTCCGCGCAAACCACCTCGCCGGTGAGGACAAGATCCGGCGGGAACCAGATGAAGTCACGGCCGGTTTGGTCCTCCATAATGTCCGTAAAGAGATGGTATTCGCCCGCGGCTCCCGTGCCGACAGCCTCGAACCGGCCACCGGGCGTGCGTGGATGATCGGGGGTGACGCGGGCCTCCGCGCCGTTGTAGGGCCAGCCGGAATCCACGCCGATGCGGTAGGCGCCGTCGTTGCCGGTCACGGCTCGCCCGGCCATGGGAAAATCAAGGATCACGTCGGGAACCGGCGCGCCGGCGACGTCGCCGATGGTTATGCGCCCAGAG
>Ga0268276_1001062_pt1 | contig 28956 bp, 34 predicted proteins | sample saktaG_4_FD_190145 | JGI IMG/M metagenome (GOLD analysis project Ga0268276, IMG submission 190145) | Saline water microbial communities from Sakinaw Lake, British Columbia, Canada - sak_2010_1_5_45m | ecosystem: Environmental > Aquatic > Non-marine Saline and Alkaline > Saline ...
CGATAGTTTTTACGAAGATATTCAATATCTTCATTAGTGGGGCAGGTAATATCTATCCACGTGATTGTTCCTTTAAATATTTGTCTCATATGTTTTATAAAAGGTTATATTGATAATTTTACCATGGTGTTTAAGCTCAGGCAAACTTAATCGTGGAAAAACAGGGGATAAGAATTAGGCAATGATTCTTCTTAAATCCACTATTAATTGTTTGTTAATTTAGCACTCTTGACATTTGATTGCTAATGAGTAAAATAGATAGAGAAATTAATATGATAATAAAATTAAAAGATAGAAATAGTTATATTTTAAAGGTTTTGATTAAAGAATATACTCGTACTGGCGAACCTGTTGCTTCTGAAATTTTAAATGCTAAATATCGTCTAGGTGTGAGTTCGGCAACTATTAGAAATGATTTCGTTGTGCTTACAGAAGAAGGTTATTTATACAAACCTTATATTTCAAGCGGGCGAATACCGACAGATAAAGCTTGGAAATTTTTTATTGATACTATTTCTGAAGAAAATGATTCTTCGGAACAGTGGGAAGAAAAAATAAAAAATGAATTATTAAAAATTAAGTTTAGATTAGAAAATCATACGAACTCTGTTAAAGAAATAAAGAAATTATTAGATGTAATATCAGAAGAGAGTCATTCATTTTGTTTTTGCTATTTATTTCAAGAAGATGAAATAATTAAACAAGGATTTAAGTATATGTTTGCTGAAATGATGGAAGAAGAATTATTAACTTGTAGATTTTTTCAACAAATAGCTGAATCTTTGGAGAAATTAGATGAGAAGTTAAAAAACATAAAAATTGATGAAAATCCGCTTGTTTTAATAGGTAAAGATAATCCTTTTGTGGAATCTGATCAATTTAGTTCTTTACTTAGTGTTGTTTCTGAACCAAAGGCAATTTTGGGCATATTAGGCCCTAAAAGAATGCCTTATAAAAAAAATATTGCTATTTTAAGGGCTGTTTCTAATTTAACTTCTTAATCATAATTAAAAAAATATGACTGATACAAAAAAACAAAAAGAATTTGAAAAATTAAAAAAGGAGAAAGATGAGTATTTGAGAGGGTGGCAAAGGGAGAGAGCTGATTTTATCAATTACAAAAAAGATGAAAAAGAAAGATTTAGAGAAGTTGTAAGGTTTTCTAATGAAAGGATTGTTAAATCTTTAATTGCTGTTTTAGATGGTTTTGATTTAGCTATTGAGAGTTTTTTGAAAGAAGGAAAGGATAAAAAAGAAAATGATAATTATCTTAAAGGAATTTATTTAATAAAAAGTCAATTGCAAGATATTTTAGAAAAAGAGGGAGTAAATGAAATTAAAGTAAAAATAGGAGAAAAATTAAACCCTGCTTTTCATGAAGTAGTAGCAATGGCAGAAAATGAGAAATTCGCTCCAGATACGATTATAAAAATTTTGGAAAAGGGATATATTCTTAATAATAAAGTCATTCGTCCTTGTCGAGTAATATTGGCAAAGGAGAATAAATAACAAATTAAATAACAAAAATTAATAAAAAATTATGGCAAAAATATTAGGTATAGATCTAGGAACAACTTTTTCGGCAATGGCTACTATAGAAGGTGGTCAGCCAAAAATTATTGAAAGCGCTGAAGGCGAGAGAACAACTCCTTCAGTTGTAGCTTTTTCTAAAAATGGGGAAAGATTAGCTGGGACATTAGCTCGTCGTCAATCTATTACTAATCCTGAAAACACAATTTATTCTGTAAAAAGATTAATTGGAAGGAAATTTTCTGATCCAATTGTGCAGAAAGATAAGAGCTTGCTTTCTTATGAAATTAAAGAGGGTGCTAATGGGGGAGTAGAAATAAAAATGGGAGATCGATGGTACAAACCACAGGAAATTTCAGCTATGGTTTTACAGAAATTAAAGACAGACGCTGAGGCAAAATTAGGAGAGAAAATTACAGATGCAGTCATAACATGTCCTGCTTATTTCGATGATAGTCAAAGGAAAGCAACAAAAGACGCAGGAGAAATAGCTGGTTTTAATGTAAAAAGGGTTATAAATGAACCAACAGCAGCTGCTTTAGCTTATGGTTTAGATAAAAAGAAAGATCATGAAATAGTTGTTTATGATTTTGGAGGAGGAACTTTTGATATTTCTGTGCTTTATGTTAGCCCTGATACAATTGAAGTAAAAGGAACAGGCGGAGATACGCATTTAGGAGGTGATGATTTTGACCAAAAGATAATGGATTGGGTGATAGAGAATTTTAAAAGAGATGAAGCAATAGATTTGCATAAAGACCCTTTGGCTTTACAAAGAATAAAAGAAGCATCGGAGAAAGCAAAAAAAGAATTGTCTTCTACAATGCAAGTAGAAATTAATTTGCCGTTTATTACTTCCGGAGCTTCTGGTCCAAAACATCTTTCTTACAGTTTAAATCGTTCCAAATTAGAAGAATTAGTTGACGATTATGTCAAAGAATCAATTGATTTAACAAAGAAAACAATAAAAGAATGCGGTTTGAAAGTTTCAGATATTGAAGAAATAGTTTTAGTAGGAGGGCAAACAAGAATGCCTAAAATTCAAGAAGAAGTAAAAAAATTATTTGGTAAAGAACCAAGTAAAGAAATTAATCCTGATGAAGTGGTTGCAATCGGAGCAGCTATTCAAGCCGGTATTTTAGGAGGAGAAATGAAAGACGTTTTGCTTTTAGATGTTACACCCCTTTCTTTGGGAATAGAAACATTAGGTGGAGTTAATACTGTTTTGATTCCTAAGAATAGTACTGTACCAGTTACAAAAGGTCAGACATTTTCAACTGCAGCAGGAAATCAAACTTCGGTAGAAATTCATGTGCTTCAAGGAGAAAGACCAATGTCTACTGATAATAAATCATTAGGCCGTTTCATATTAGACGGTATTCCTCCGGCTCCTCGTGGCATACCTCAAATTGAAGTAACCTTTGATATTGATGCTAATGGAATTTTAAATGTTACTGCTAAAGATAAAGCTACAGGAAAAGAACAATCTATTCATATTGAAGGATCTTCAGGGCTGTCAAAAGAAGAAGTAGAAAAATTAAAACAAGAGGCAGAATTACATAGAGAAGAAGACGAAAAGAAAAAAGGAAATATTGAAACAAAAAATAATGCTGAATCATTGCTTTATACCACGGAAAAAACTTTAAAAGACGCAGGTGAAAAAGTTCCCGCTGATTTAAAAGTTAAAATTGAGGACAAAGCAAAAGAATTAAAAGAAGTCTTGAAAAATGATGACTTTGATATTATAAAGACAAAAACCGAAGAATTATCTCAATCATTACAAGAAGTTGGAACTCATCTTTATCAACAACAAAAGCAGGAAGAGGAAAAAGGTAAACCGGAGGAAAAAGAGGCAGATAAGAATAACAAGGATGATAAAAACGATGATAAAGAAGCTAAAGATGCCGATTTTGAGGAGAAACAATGATATGGTATGATTGAAGCAAGAAGATTTTAATTTCAATGAAAAAAGATTCTAATTTTTTAAACAGTTATAAATTAGCTTATCAAGATAGAACGATTTTTTTTAAAAATTCTATTTTTGGTATTTTAATTGTGGCTTGTTTTGCTTTAGGGTCTCTTTTTTTTATTGGATTATTACAGGACTTTACCAATGCTAATTTAATAGGAACATGTATATTTTGGATAATAGGGTTATGCTTGCTTCCAATATTCTTTTTATTACTTCCTCTTAAAGACTTTTTGGTTTGGAATTTAGTTATTAGTTTTAGTACATTCATTCCATTACTTCTTAGTCATCAATGGAATAAAATTCTTTGGCTCATTTGGGGAATTATTTTTGTTCTTTTTTTATTATCTAGAGTAAGAATAAGAATGGAATATGATGCTTTGATAAATCTTCAGTGGATACGCATAGTTGGTAAAAGTTCTTTTTATATTCTTTTGGCTTTAGCAATATCTTTATCGACTTTAACTTATTTTCAAGCAAATACAGTATCTATAGAACAAGAAGGAACTAAAATTTTAGATTCTATTTTTTCTCGCACAGGAATCATTCAACCTTTTTCTAATTTACAATTATCAGGAACAGTTGATGATATTTTAGGAAAATACATTGAACAACAAATTCCAGATTTAGGAGATTTTGATCCAGTAATTAATCAGCCAGTTTTACAAGAAGTAAGATCAAAGCTTTCTGAATTTTTAAAATATCCTGTTATTGGTAATGAAAAATTATCAATTTTGATTGTAGAATCATTAAAATCTCGTTGGCAAACTTTTTCTTCGTATCTTAGAATAATGTTTGGGATTATAATCTTTTTAGTAGCATTAAGTTTCTTGAAATTTTTCAATATTATATTTTCCGTTATTTTAATCGCAATAAGTTGGGCTTTTCTTCGGATCCTTTTATCTCTTAAATATTTGAAAATTAAACGCGTTGGAATAGAAAAACAAGAAATTATTATTAGTTAATAAATATGAAAGATTATTATGATATTTTGGGCGTTTCGCATTCAGCCTCCCCAGAAGAAATTAAAAAGGCTTTTTATAAATTAGCTCATAAACATCATCCAGATAAAGGAGGTAATCCAGAAAAATTTAAAGAAATCAGTGAAGCATATCAGGTTTTATCTAATAAAGAGAAAAGAGCTCAATATGATAAATTTGGGCGTGTATTTGAAGGTGCAGGAGCTGGATTTCAACAAGGATTTCCCGGATTTGAATGGCAGAACAGTGATTTTCAATCACCGTTTGGATTTTCTGGCGATTTTGATCTCGGCGATATTTTCTCTGATTTTTTCAGAGGAGCTGCTTCTACAAGAAAAAGAGGAAGTGCGTATCAAAATAAGGGAAGAGATATTGAGGTTAATTTAGAATTAGATTTAGAAGAAGCAGCTTTTGGGGCAAGAAAGAATATTTCATTCAAAACTTATCTTGCTTGTGATCATTGTAATGGCAAGGGATATGAACCCAATTCTAAATTAAAAGAATGTTCTAATTGTAAAGGAGAAGGGGCAATAAGAGAGTTGCGAAGAACTTTTTTGGGAGAATTTACTCAGATAATTGAATGTCCAAAATGTAAAGGAAGAGGTAAAATACCAGAAAAACCATGTAAAATTTGTGGAGGTGATGGGCGTTATTATGGTAACAAAGAAATTAAAGTGGATATTCCTATTGGAATAAGAGATGGAGAAACAATAAGAATAAGAAAAGAAGGGGAAGCTGGGATTTTAGGTGGGATAAACGGGGATTTATATCTTAGGATAATAATTAAACGGCATCCAATATTTGAGAGAAAAGGCGATGATTTACATACGACTTTATACATAACTTTTACTGAAGCAGTACTTGGTTCTAAAAAAGAAGTAGATGTTCTTAATTCTTCAGGAGATAAAGAAAAAAAGATTTTTTTAAAAATTCCTTCTGGAACAGAATCAGGAGAAATCTTTCGTGTTAGAGGGAATGGGATTAAACATTTTGATGCTCCAGGCCAAGGGGATTTATATGTTAAAATAAAGATTAAGACTCCTAAGAAAGTTTCTGCACAAGCAAGAGAACTTTTAGAAAAATTGCAAAAAGAAATCGAATAGTATATATCTTAAGGTATTAAAAATAATAAAAAAAACATGAAAAATTTCACTACATTAATAAAAGAGAGTTTTGAGATTTACAAACAAAAGATAACACCTATTTTACTTATCTTGCTTATCTCTGGAGTCGTAATGACAATTCTTGGAGTATCCTTAGGAGGAAGTATGATGTTTTCGGTTTTAAAATTAAAAGACACCGCCGCTATAGAAACTGTAAAAGCTTTATTCTCCTCACCGTTAGTTATTGGAATATTTTCAGTTATAGTATTGTGGATAATATTTATTGGGCTTACCTTCATAATATTGACGGTAAAACCTGTCGGAACTAAATTAAAAGAGATTTTTCAGGAAGCATGGAAAAAATTTGGCCAGTATCTTTGGCTTGTAATATTAGTAAGTATTTTTGTTACTTTATCAACTCTTTTTTTCATTATTCCTGGTATTATCGTGGGAACCTATTTAACTTTTTATTCTTATATTTTCATCACTGAAGGGAAAAAAGGCATGGAAGCATTAAAACATAGCTGGAAATTGGTAGAGGGTAATTGGTGGAAAGTATTTGGCAGATTATTTTTATTAGGAATTGTTTTTAATATTATATACGTTCTTTTAAGTAGCGTTCATGATTTATTAAGTTCTGTTTTTCAGCTTTTCTATATGCCATTCATTGTGATATTCTCATATTTAATTTATTTGGAATTAAAGAAATCAAAAGAAATACAAATACCAACACAAACACAACCACAAGCATAATGGATATTTTATATTTTTATATTTTATCAGGAATATTAGCAGGTATCTTTTTAGCTGGTATTTTTTATGTTTTTGTAATAAAAAAAGAAAAATCAGAAAAACAAGACGATCAATCTTTTCTTTTATTACAGAATCAGATACAAGAAATTACGCGTACACTTGATGCTAAGCTTGGAGAAATTCCTGGAGTAATTCGTAATCAATTTGGTGAAAGCGCTAAGATTATTAGGGAAGTAACTGAGAAATTAACAAAATTAGATGAAACAAATAAACAAGTGGTTAATTTTGCTGATCAACTTAAAAATCTTCAAGATATTTTAAAAAACCCAAAACAAAGGGGAGTGTTAGGTGAATATTTTTTGGAAACCGTGTTAAAAAACGTTCTTCCTCCAGGAAGTTATCAAACACAATATGAGTTTAAAGACGGGACAAAGGTTGACGCTGTAATATTTATTAAAGATAAAATTATCCCTGTTGACTCTAAGTTTAGTTTGGAGAATTATAATCGGATATTAGAAGCTGATGATAAAAACGAGAAAAAGAAATTAGAAGAAGTTTTCAAAAATGATTTAAAAAATAGAATTGATGAAACAGCTAAATATATAAAACCAGAAGAGGGGACAATGGAATTTGCATTTATGTTTATTCCATCGGAAGCGATTTATTATGATTTATTAATTAATAAAATTGGCACTGTAAAAGCTAATACTCGTGATTTGGTAGAATATGCTATGGGGCAGAAAAAAGTAATTATTGTTTCACCAACTTCTTTTTTGGCATATTTGCAGACTGTTCTTCAGGGATTAAGGGCTTTGCAAATAGAAGAATCTGCTCAGGAGATTAAGAAAGGAGTAGAGAATTTAGCCCGTCATTTAATTAACTATGAAACCTATATGCAAAAAATGGGCAATCATTTAGGCACAACAGTAAGTATGTATAATTTTGCCTATAAAGAGTTTAGTAAAATTGATAAAGATGTTTATAAGATTTCCGGAGAAAAAATTGGAGCAGAGCCATTAGAAATAGAAAGACCAAAACAAGAAGAAGTTGACAAGAAATAATTTTTGAGTAAAATATATGATTAGCAATCATGGTTATGAATTGCTAATTTATTAACAATAAAATAAAAAATAATTCTATGCAGATTAAACCGTTGTCTAATTACATTTTTGTGGAAACTTTTAATGAAGAAAAAACTACTAAGAGCGGTATTTTTATTCCTGCTTCAGTTGAGGACAAACCAATAATGGGAAAGGTGATTGCTGTTGGTCCAGGAAAAACAACTGATGATGGGAAACTAATTCCTTTAAATGTAAAGATTGGTGATAAAGTTCTTTTTACTAAATATACCCCAAATGAAATAAAAATTGATGAAAAAGAATATTTAGCTGTTAGAGAAGATGATATTTTAGCAATTATTCAATAAATATATTAATTTAATAAATAAACTTACTATGGCAAAAAATATTATTTTCGATGATAAAGCTCGACAAGCCCTTAAAAAAGGTGTTGATAAGTTAGCTCAGGCAGTAAAGATTACTTTAGGACCAAAAGGATCCAATGTTATTTTAGATAGAGGATTTGGTTCTCCGCTTATTACAAATGATGGAGTAACTATTGCTAAAGAAATAGAATTAGAAGACAAAGTAGAAAATTTAGGCGCTGAAGTTTTAAAACAAGCTGCAGAAAAGACTAATGATATAGCTGGAGATGGTACTACTACTGCGGTTGTTTTGGCATGGTCAATAATTACAGCTGGGTTAAAAAATGTAACAGCTGGAGCTGATGCTTTAAGTATCAAAAGAGGTATTGATAAAGCAGTAAAGGTTGTTATCAAAGAGTTAAAAAGCATATCCCAAAAAGTGGAAAGTCATGATGAAATAGCAAATGTTGGCTCAATTTCTTCTGGTGATAAAGAAATCGGAAATATGATTGCTGATATCTTTGATGAAGTTGGAAAGAATGGAGTAATAACAGTAGAGGAATCAAAGACATTAGGATTGTCCAAAGAAGTGGTGAAGGGGCTACAATTTAATAAAGGATATATTTCTCCATATATGATTACTGATTCTGAAAAAATGGAGGCAGTTTTAGAAAATCCTTATATCATTATTACTGATAAAAAGATAACAATTATTCAAGAAATATTACCTTTATTGGATAAAATTGTTCAGTCTGGGAAAAAAGATTTGCTTATAATAGCCGATGATTTAAGCGGGGAAGCGTTAGCAACTTTAATCTTAAATAAATTACGTGGTACTTTTAATGTTGTAGCGGTAAAGACTCCAGGTTTTGGAGATAACAAGAAAGAATTAATGGAAGACATTGCTATTATTACTGGTAGTAAGATAATTTCTGAAGAAGTTGGACTTAAATTGGATAAAACTGAGTTAGATGATCTTGGTCATGCTAGAAGAATAGTAATTAATAAAGATAATACAACAATTGTTGAAGGAGGTGGAGATTCAGAAAATATAAAAAACAGGATGAAACAGATTAAAAAACAATTAGAGAACACGGACTCAGATTTTGACAAAGAAAAATTAGAAGAAAGATTAGCTAAATTATCAGGAGGAATAGCTGTTATAAAAGTTGGGGCAGCAACTGAAGTAGAACAAAAAGAAAAACAACATCGTGTTGAAGACGCAGTTAGAGCTACAAAGGCTGCTTTAGAAGAAGGAGTTGTACCTGGAGGAGGAATTGCTCTTTTAAGAAGCTCTAAAGTCTTAGATAACATTCAAACTGATAATGAAGATGAAAAGATAGGCGTTGATATTGTTCTTAGATCTTTAGAAGAACCAATTCGCCAAATTGCTGAAAATGCAGGGCGTAGTGGCGAAGTTGTATTAGAAGAAGCTAAAAAAAGACAAGATAATGAAGGGTTTGACGTGACAAAAGGGGAATTTATTGATATGTTTAAAGCAGGTATTGTTGATCCTACTAAAGTTACCAGAAGCGCTTTAGAAAACGCTGCTTCTGTAGCAAGCATGCTTTTAACAACAAAAGTTGTTATTACAGATATTCCAGAGAAAAAAGATAATCATGGAATGCATCAAGAGCCAATGATGCCAGGATATTAAAAAATTTAAAATTTAAAATTTAAAATTTAAAATAAAAATTAACATGAATATATTTTGGTTCGCGCTGATCTTGATAGTTCTTTTAATTATTGTGGCTTACAACTCTCTAATTAGAAAAAGCCAGCGTGTAAAAGAAGCTTGGGCAGATATTGATGTTCAATTAAAACGCCGCTATGATTTAGTGCCTAATTTGATCGAAGCTGTAAAAGGGTATATGACTCATGAAAAAGAAGTTTTTGAAAAAGTAACTGAAGCTCGAACACGAGCTATGGGAACTACTGATGGCAAGGAGAAGATAAAAGCAGAAAATCAATTTGGCCAAACATTAAAAACTCTTTTTGCTGTTGCTGAAAATTATCCAGAATTAAAGGCTAGCCAGAGTTTTATTGAATTACAGAAAGAATTAGTAGACACAGAAGATAAAATTCAAGCTGCTCGCCGATTCTATAATTCTAATGTCAGGGATTACAATATTGCTATAAAAGTTTTTCCAAGAACTTTAATTGCTACAACATTTGGTTTCAAGGAAGAGCCATTATTTGAAATTACTGAAGTTGAAGAACGGGAAGCAGTAAAGGTTAAGTTTTAAATCGTTGCATTCTTAATTTGTGACTCTTTATACGCAAGTTGATTCTAATATTCGAAAAACGTGGTTTTTAATCACGGTATTTTTATTAATGGTTATTGGTATAGGATGGATTTTCAGTTATATCTTTGAATCGCCTTTGATTTTATATATTGCTGTTATTGTTAGTATATTTTGGAGTTTTTCAAGTTATTGGTATTCTGATAAAATTGTTCTTTCTTTGACTAAATCACATCCAATAAAAAAGGAAGATAATCCAGAATTGTATAGAATTGTGGAAAATCTTTCCATTACAGCTGGATTGCCTTTGCCGAAAATCTATATTATAGATGATATTTCTCCTAATGCTTTTGCTACTGGCAGAGATGCTAAACATGGAGTTGTTTGCGTTACGCAAGGACTATTAGATAAATTAGAAAAATCTGAATTAGAAGGCGTTATTGCCCATGAATTATCTCATATTGGCAATTGTGACATTCTTTTATCTTCAGTTGCCGTGGTTTTAGTTGGAATGGTTGCTTTATCGTCAGATTGGCTTCTCAGATCGTTATTTTGGGGAAGAAGAAGGAAAGATAGCCAAGGTAAGTTAGGCCTTATCATGCTAGTAATTGGCATTGCTGCAGCCATTTTAGCGCCTTTAGCATCTACTTTACTAAGATTAGCTATATCAAGAAAAAGAGAGTTCTTAGCCGATGCTTCAGGAGCGCTTTTAACCCGTTATCCAGAAGGATTAGCTAGAGCATTAGAAAAGATTTCTCAGGATCCTAATCCTTTACGTACTGCTTCAAACGCAACAAGCCATCTTTTTATATCCAATCCTTTTAGAAAAAAAGCAATTAGTAAGCTTTGGATGACTCATCCGCTTACAGAGGAAAGAGTGAAAGCTTTAAGGCAAATGGATATTTAAAATGACAAAATATGAAAAATTTGCTAAAATGTGTATAAGGTCGAAATAGAAAAATTTTAACAAAATTAATTAAAATTATGAACGAAGATATTAAAAAAGAACCTTTAGAAGGAGAAGTTTCTGAAGAAAAAACTGAAGAAAGAGTAGAATCTGAACAAGTTTCAGAAACTCCGAAAAAACTTGATGATAATAAAGTGATAGCTATTTTAAGTTATATTGGAGTTTTATGTCTTATTCCTCTTTTAATGAAAAAAGATGATAAATTTGTTTTTTTCCATGCTAAACAAGGACTCGTTCTTTTTATCGTTGAGATAATAACATATTTTGTTCTCATGATTCCTATTCTTGGGTGGATTATTGCTCCAATAGCAAGTTTAATATGGCTTACACTGTCCATTATAGGTATAGTTAATGTCTTAGGGGGAGAAATGAAAGAATTACCTATTTTAGGTAAATACGCTGGTAAGATTAAAATTTAAAAATATATATTCATCTATCCAAATTTTATTACAAAGATTCGATAGATGAATATGGAGAGATGCCGGAGTGGTTTAACGGGCGTGATTGGAAATCACGTATAGTCAAATGGCTATCCAGGGTTCGAATCCCTGTCTCTCCGCCAATCATCACTTTTAGGATTTTGGCAGGAATTTTGGACAAGGTTTGCCTCGCCTCTGCAAGGCTCGGCATCATATTTCAAAAGGATTTTCCAAGGATTTTTGAAATCAAGGAAGAGTTTTTGTTCCCGAATTTGGAAGTTCGAACCAATCTTTTTTAGAAAATCACGGCTTTGCTCGTGATTTTTTTGCAAAGCGACGTTTTTGGCTTGGTTGGCTTGTTTTATGAAATTTATCATGAATTCGAACCGATTAGCGCTTTTTCGCTCAAAAGCGGATAATTTTTCCAAAATGTCCACTTTTTGATTGATGAGTTTTTGCTTTTTCACAAGATATTCCTCTTGAGAAATTGCCTTATCCAACATCATATCTAAAAGCGTATCAAGTTTTTCTTCGCATTCTGTTAATTGATTTTTCAATTTTTGAGCGAAAAAGCTTTGGGCTTGAGCTTTTTGCCCTTTCTCTTTTTCAATTTCTTTTATCATTTTATTAGCCCAAGCTGAACACAAAGAAACTTTTTGAATTGTCTTTTTGACCTGTTCAAATATTTTCTCTTCTTTTGTAAAAGTATTTTGCGAACATTTATGTTTTGGATTTTTCTTGGTGCAGTAGTAATAAACATATTCTTTGCCGCTCTTTTTTATTTTCCTGTCGGCGGTAATTGCATACCCGCATTCACCGCACTTGAAAAAACCGCGATAGAGAAAATATTTTAGCTTTTTAGTTTTTGATCTACTTTTCTGTTTCAGCGTATCTTGAACTTTGTCAAAAAGTTTCTTTGTGATAATCGGTTTGTGCTTTCCTTCGTAGAATTCGCCATTGTAGCGTATCACTCCGTAGTAAATCGGGTTCTTAAACATATATTGATAATTTGAAACAGAAAGCGTTTTATTCTTTTTACCAACCAAGCCAGCTTTATTGATAATCTTTCGGATTTCAGCGAGAGGGTATTCGCCAGTTGAATAAACTTCAAAAGCCTTTTTGATTAACTTTTCTTTCTTTTTATCAACAACAATACACCGCTTATTTTTGTCATTGATATAGCCAAGCGGGGCCCAAGATGGCCAAATGCCATTTCTTAATTTTTGGCGAATACCCCTTTTAATATTTTCCGAAAGATTATCAACATAATATTTAGATTGCCCAAAAGCTATATTGAGCATAAATTTTCCTTGCGGAGTAGAATCAAACCAAAAAGTCGGAAATTTTAGCTCTCTAATCTTTCCAGTATCAACAAGATAAATAATTTGTCCACCGTCTATTGAGTTGCGAGCAAGGCGGTCAGGGTGCCACGCTAAAATTCCTTCAGCTTCGTTTTTCTCTATGTTCGCTATCATATCATTAAAAATTTCTCTGCCCGGTTCTTTGGCGGTTTTGCTTTCCACAAATTCTTTAACAACATTTAAATTTTCTTTTTTAGCATATTCTCGCAATTCAAAAAGCTGAGCTTCAATTGATAAAATTTGCCTTTCCGGTTCGTCAGTTGACTTGCGGGCGTAAAGAAAAAACTTTTTGGTTTGGTTGTTGTCCATAATTATTTATTAATTTCAAAAATCCTTGGAAAATCCTTTTAAAATATAATGCCGAGCCTTGCAGAGGCGAGGCAAACCTTGTCCAAAATTCCTGCCAAAATCCTAAAAGTGATGATTGGCGGTGTCTTTTGGACGAAATTCGAACTTTTTTTGACGAAAATCCGAATTCCGAATTTTGAAATCCAATCGCTCGGGCGGGCAAAAAGGAAGGGGGTTGGGGGGAAGGAATTTTTGCCCGCCCTCGCTTTCCGATTCCAATTTTTTTCCACCGCCGCCGAATTTCGTATTTCACTTTGCGAAATGCGCCGTCAATAAGGAAGTTATGTTTGCCCAACCCGCCTGTGCGCACACAACAAAAACTCCCTTGTTAAAATTAAAGAAAAGATGTATCCTAATAATATGATTTCAATATAGGTTTGCATAACACTATTTTATCATAGCAGTATTATAATACAAGTATGGCACAAGAGAATAAAATCGGCAAGAACATAAAGAAACTAAGACAAGCCAAAGGCTTGTCGCAAGATCGCCTTTCAAAAGCGGCGGATGTTTCTTATAATTCAATCATCAAACTTGAAACTGGCGGAATTACTAATCCAACAATTGAAACCTTGCAAAAAATCGCCAAAGCATTAGAAGTTCAAGTTGATGATTTATTAAAGTAATTTTTAGGGAATAACTATGTCAATTTTTTCAAGAAAACAAGAAATGAAGCTAGAAAATTTTTGTCGTGATTTTTACGATACTCAAATTCTAAATCCCGTAATCGGCAAAATTGATGCTGGTAATGTTTTCTCTGATGTTGTTAAGAAAAATATCGTTGAGGTATATCCAGAGTTTGTCAAAATTGAATCGGAAAAATTGACGGAAGAAATAAAAGTTTTGCGATTTGAGTTGTTTGCGCTTGCGTGGACGCATAAATTTGTTAGCGGGAAAATTGTAGTCGCCCAAAGCGACTTCACGAAATCCTATCTTTACGAAAAAAGCAGGAATGATATTTGGGCTGGAATGGAATCTTATAACAACATTATTGATAGCGTAACACTCCATTGGCTCACTAATCTTGGAAAAATGAATCTGAGTTTTAATTACAACATGAGAGAAAATTTGATCAAGAAAAATATTGAGGCCGCCAAAGAATTAGGGATTGAAAATGACGACCGCATTGCGAGGGTTAATCACAGGCTTTGGTCTGAAAACGCTTGGAAACAAAAATTGATGTTAGGTCCTCTTGTTTTTACATTCTGCGGGCGAATTGGTATCAACGCCCACGATCTAAACCAAGAAGCGCAATTTCGTTTGGCGGCGACAATAAAGGGTCTTTATGACGGCGCAGAACAATCTTGGGATAAAGTAAAAATCAAAAGTTAAGAAATAATTATGGAAAATCAAGAAAAGCCTATAATTACAGTGTCCCAGTTACAAAGAGAATTTGTAACTCTATCATGGAAAGCGATGACCGCCTTAGTCCTTGTTTTTATCTATTCCATAGTTCAGTTAATTCGTATTGGCAATCAAGCTGATTATTTATTGCTTTTAATTGGTTGTATTTTATCCGCCGTGGCGATTATGGGTTATATTATCAACGAATTAACTAATGGCGTAAAAAGAAAAAAGAGTTTTCTGGCAATGTTTTTGGCATTTGGTGGCTTTATACCTTGGGCATTTGGAAGTTATGTTGTTTTTGTTAGTGGTTTTTGGTCTTTAAAAGAGTTGTCCAGTGGATTTTCTAGTATCATAATCCTTAAAGCACTGATTTTTGTTTTCTTGGGCTATGTTGTTGTTTCCAATTTTCATAAAATTACCGAAATAGGAAGACATATAAGCAGTGGATCATTTATAATTGAAGACAAATAAATATGACAAATAATGAACATCAAAATTTAGTTGACGCCTTAGTAAAAGCGTTTATCGGCGAGGGCTATATTATTGAAAATGCTGATTCTGGCGATTATCAACGCCCGCCGACAATTGAGCGGCACGAACCAGACATTATAGCCAAAAGTTCTTCTAGCGGCCTAATTATTATTGGCGAAGCAAAAACAAGAGAAGATTTAAACGGTGAAATTTCTAAAGAGCAATTTATTGACTTTTCAAGTCGTATAATGGCGAGTGGTTTATTAAAAGGTCAAGCCGTTCCTTTTCATATAGTTGTAAAAAAAGAGGCGGCTGAAGATTTGAGGATTGTTTTGGCCTCTCTGGGTTTAAGCAATAAAATAGGTAATATTATTACGATATGGACACTATAGATAATTTAGACAAAAAAATAAAAAAAGAGCCACTTCTTTTACAAGATGTTTTAAAAGAAGTAGGTATTGCCGCTCAAGAATCAGATAGAGTTAGGTCCGAAATGATTTTAAAGCATAAAATTCGGATTCCCCAATATGAGAAAGAAGAAAATAGAAAATTAATAGTTTATATAGCAAAAATAGGTAATCAGAAATCTGCAATAAACCCAGACGATATTGCGCCAATAGGTAGTATGCTCGCAAATTGTGGCTGTGTTGAAAATTTAGATTTAATGATTCATAGTCCTGGTGGTTCAGGAGTTACTGCTGAAAAAATTGTAGAAATGTGCAGAAGTTATACAAAAAAAGAATTTAGAGTAATTGTTCCAAATATGGCAAAAAGTGCCGCTACAATAATTTCTCTTGGGGCAGATAAAATAGTTATGGGGTATTGCTCTGAACTTGGACCGATTGACGCACAGAAATTTATAAATATTGGCGGAATAACACAACAATTATCAGCCCAGTCTTTTATCAGCGCAAGAGATAATTTAATTGAGAAATTAAACGAGGCAAAAGGCAAAGGGGAAGAATATATTGGTTATCTTCAACAATTATCTTCATCAACTGTTGAGCCTGCTTTTATTGAGGAATGTAAGAGAGAATTAAATTTTGCGATTGATTTAGTAAAAAAATGGCTTCCTCAATATATGTTGAAATTAAAAAATCCAGAGGCAACTACTGAACAATTAGAACAAAAAGCCGTTACAATTGCTGAAAATTTATCATCTGCCGATATTCGATTTGCCCATGGAAGAATGATTGGACCAACAGAGTGTGAATCTTTGGGATTGAATATTTCAATATTACAAAAAGAAGATCCGTCATGGAATCTTCTTTGGGAGATTTATTTGAGAGCGGAAATATTTCTAATGATAAATAGTAATCCACAACAGCAAGCGTCAAAAGTATTTTTTGATAATCAGAATTTTTTGATGGCGTTTTAAATTTTATAGTAATTTATCTCCGTTGCAGGATTGATGTTTGGAACTTTTGTACTTTGCTCTTTTCTTATCATATCTTGGACAATTTTAATCTCTTGAGTTTCTTTTTTAAAACTCTCAAATTCTTCTTTTGAAGACAGAAAAACAGTACTATTAGTCTTTTGTGGTTGGTTAGGTTTCATACTATAATCATAGTATATCATTTTAAGAAAAAGGTCAAAAGGCGGCGTGCCAGTTTTACTGGCACGAAATTCGGCGGCGGTGGAAAAAAATTGCAATCGGAAAGCGAGGGCGGGCAAAAATTCCTTCCCCCCAACCCCCTTCCTTTTTGCCCACCCGAGCGATTGGATTTCAAAATTCGGAATTCGGATTTTCGTCAAAAAAAGTTCGAATTTCGTCCAAAAGACACCGCCAATTATCACTTTTTGGATAAAGTTCAAACTTCGTTTAAAAACGACCGCCAAAATTCTCGGCACTTCAATTGGGGAATTAATTAAATAAAATAAGTAAGGCCAATTATGAATAAATTAACTATTTCTATAATTATTTTAATATTAGTTATTATTGGCGGCATTGGTGCCTATTTTATTTTTCAAAAATTCTCCTTTCTTCATTCCCTAACACCACCAAAGCAATTACCACAACAAAGCGTTACATCATCGTCATTCGGAATAATGATTTCTTACAATATAAACGCGGCACTAAGTACACCCAGTATATTTGATACTATCGATCAAAAAGGTTGGACTGAATTTAGAAAAGATGATTCGGCATATCAGAATCTTCTAAGCAACTTGAAAAAGCTTATTCAAAATCGAACAAAACTTGTGGAAACAACTGGTTTTTCTCTTGATCGAGAACTTGTCCCATATTTTACATGGAATATTATAGAGCCCGAAAAAGGACAATTTGATTGGGAATTAACTGATCTTTATGTCCAAGCGGCTTCAAATGCCGGTATTAAAATTTCTGCTGTTATTCAGCCTTTTGCCAGTTGGGATCAAAAAAATACCCAGACAAACAAAGACGCGTTGGATTTTGCTTATTATGATTATAAGGCCGGTCCGCCTAAAGATATCGCCGAATATCAAAACTTTTTAACAAAAATTGTTGAGCGTTATAAAGATAAGGTTTTTGTTTGGGAGATTGGTAATGAACCTGAAAATCCTGGCGGTGGTTATCAAAATAATCCAGAGGGATATTTTGATTTAGTTAAAATCACATCGGAAACGATAAAAAAAGCAGATTCAGAAGCTAAAGTAACTAATGGTGGCGCTATGGAAATTGTTGGTATGATGGAGTCGGATTCATTCAAGGCTTTTTGGACTAAATTTTTTGTTCTAGGTGGTGGCCAATACCTTGATTATTTTAATGTCCACTACAATATTGAACGTAATATGAATGCTAAGTTGGATACAGCTACCTTTGAAAAAAATTTAGTAGCTTTCAATGATTTGATGGATGAAAATGGCGGCAGGAAACCTTTATATATAACTGAATTCGGTATTTATTCAGGTTCGCCATCTTCTCAATTATCTGGTCAATTTGCTCAAGAACAGCCACTTAGCGGTGGAGGCGGCAAATGTGGCGATAATATTTGCGACGATTTTGAAAAACAAAATTCAAATATGTGTCCTCAGGATTGCGGCGGAAGTACACCAAGTGGAGATCAAAAACAACCTTTTGAGCAACCTATTCAAGGACAAGCTATTGATCAAAATATTCAGCCAAACAAAGAACAGGATCTGCGCAATTTAAGTGAAAATGACCAAGCGGCATTGTATTTTAAATATTCCATCCTTGCTTTTGTCAATGGTGCTAATTTGGTCTTTATTGATTTGATTGGTCCAGATAATAACATGGTTGGTTCTTCAATGATATTTAATATTGATAATCAACCGCGGCTTTTTCTTACCACTTTAAAAATGATTGATAGTAAAATTAGTGGTTTTTCTAAAGTAGAAAAAATTGCCAGTGGTCAATATAAATTTACTGTTGGTAATAAAACTATCTATGCTTTATGGTCAGAAACATTACCAAATGAAATTTTGGGTCAAGTAAGAGTGACAGATATAAATGGGCAAGAACGGCTTACAGACACAGCAGGAATAGAATTAAACGCCGACCGACCGGTTTTTATTGAGTTACAGAGTAATAATTGAAGGTTGAAATAGAAGAAAGTTTATATATTGGACCCTACTGTATGGCAATTTTTTAAAAATAAGAAAACAATTCTTATCAAAAGAACGAAGACAGTCAATGATGCCCTTTCAGCACTTGCAAGTATATATGGAGGAAAATGGAGAATTTCAGAACGAATTATCAAATATTCTCGTAATGAAATAGGATAGCTTAAAAGCGTTTTGACAAAATAATTCAAAACCTTTATACTAGCTAAGGGATGCAGACATTTGACCTAAGTGGTTTACCAATAGATAAACAGAAATGTCATTCAAATTATTAACATTTAAAAATTAATAAAAAAAAGACGGTGTTTTAAAGCGCCGTTTTTTCTTTAAACAAATCTTGTTTTTTGGTATAATAAAGTTATAAGTAAAATCTATGAGCAAAAAGATTGATATCATACAATTATTTGAAGAAGTAAAAGTGGATGCTTCTTGGGCATTTGCTGATAAAACAAGAAAAGAAACAGGTTATCTTACTCATAATTATCATCGTTATCCTGCAAAATTTATTCCTCAAATCGTTTCTCGATTAGTAAATAAATATACCAAAGTGGGTGATTTAGTTGTTGATCCATTTGGTGGTTGTGGAACAACTGCAACTGAATCTAAGGCTTCAGGTCGTTCATCAATCGCGGTTGATATTAATCCTGTAGCGGTTTTAATCACTAAAGTAAAAGTCACCCCAATCAAGCCTTTAAAATTAGAAGGAACTTTTATTGATTTGAAAAATAAATTAAATTCATATAATAAAAAAGATGTAAGAATTCTTAAACACGAACGAATTGATTATTGGTTTAAATCTGAGCAAAAACAAAAATTAGCTTTTATTCTTTCAGAGATTAATAAAATAAAAAACAAAGATGCAAGAGATCTTTTTTGTTGTGGATTTTCAAATATTTTAAAAACTTGTTCTATCTGGCTACAAAAAAGTAATAAACCGACTAGGGATTTAAAAAAGAAAATGTTTAACCCCTTTGATGTTTTTTATAGACAGATCAAAATGATGATTAAGGGTAATACTCAATTCTATAATTTGCTTAAAGAAAAGGGATATCTAAAAGTGCCAGTTCAAATACTTTGTACCGATGCCAAAAAGATTCCAATTAAAAATAATTTGGCTAACTTAATTATAACTTCACCTCCTTATGTAACTTCTTATGAATATGCCGATTTACATCAATTAACAGCTTTATGGTTTAAATACACTAATGATCTAAGTAATTTTAGAAAAAGATTTATTGGCACATCTCGTAATGGTAAAGACAAAAAGATAGAGATGAATAGCTATATAGCAGAAGAAATTAATAGTCAGCTAGAAAAACAGAAAAAGAAGTTAGCTAGAGAAGTAGCAATTTATTTTACTGAAATGAATCAATGTTTTAAAGAAATGAAACGAATTTTAAAAAAAGACGGTCGCGTATGCATAGTAATCGGCAATACTGCTTTGAAGGGAGTAAAAATTTTAAATGCAGAGGTATTCGTTGAACAAATGTTAAATATGGGTTTTAAAATAGATGATATTATAAAAAGAGAGATTCCCTCAAAAAATTTACCCTCAATGAGAGACAAAAAAACAGGTCGTTTTGCAAAAGCAACTGATAAGAAAAAAGTTTTTGCTTATCCGACAGAATATATTTTAATTATGCAAAAAATATGACAATAAAAGATTTAATCAAAATTTACGAAACTAAAAAAAAGAAATATGGCGCGGGGGCATATAGGCATATTTCAAATGTGCTCAAAGAAGCTAAAGAGCAACATAAAAAAGATTTTACAGGAAACGACCATGAGCAATCATGGCGAGCTTTCAAGGGGAAAAATCTTGAGAAATTGATTGAATATATCATCACAGATGAAGTTCGAAACTTGGGTTTAGAAGTTGTAAATGGCAACATACTAGAAAGAACTAATGGAGCAAATTTATCCAAAGAGTTGAGCTTAGTTAAAAGAAATCTTTTAATTGACTATGGTGAGTTTGGCTCTCACTTGCCCGATGTTGATTTGATAATTTTTGATCCAAAAACGAGTAAGGTTGTCGCCGTCTTATCCAGCAAGGTTACTTTACGAGAAAGAATCGCGCAAACAGGATACTGGAAAATGAAATTGGCTTCTGACAAAGCAACAAAACATATTCAGGTTTATTTTGTTACACCTGACGAGGACGGAACACTAACAATAAAAAACCCTGCCAAAAAAGGACGAGCAATTGTAGAAGTAGATACAGACGGAAGCTATGTTTTGAGTGAGACGGATATTGAAGAAAGCGACAAAGTCAAAATGTTTGATAAATTTATTGATGATTTAAAAAAACTTATTAAAGTAAAAATATGAAATTCAAATCATTAAAATTATATGATTGGAAACAATTTGGTGACGTAAATATTAATTTTCACCCAAATTTAACAATTTTAACAGGGGCTAATGCTAGCGGCAAAACGACAATTTTAAATTTACTCGCACAACATTTTGGATGGAATTTCCAAGAACTTTCTACGCCCGCGAAAGACAAAAAATCAGGCATTTTCAGGTTTTTTACTAGATTTTTTAAAAAATTTACCGAAAGCAATGATTTCAAAATAGGAGGGTTAATATATGATGATAATTCTACCGCTTCTCTGGAAGTGCCTGATTTAGATTCGCCTCAATATTCTATTCAAATAAAAAATAGACAACCCTTGACAGGACTGAATATTCCATCGCCTCGTCCTGTATTTACCTATCAACCCATCTCCCAGCTATCAATCAAAAAAAGGAAAAAGCAAGAAGCTTTTAGCCTTGTTTCTAACAGCACAAAAGAAAAGGTTTTGGGTGGTGGTGGAGGACATCCAAGCAGTTATTACATTAAAGAAACACTTATAGTATGGGCTATTTTCGGCTATGGTAATAAAGCTATTGAAGCTGACGAAGAACAAATAGAATATTACAATGGATTTCAGGAAATTCTGAGGAAAGTTTTACCCAAATCGCTAGGATTTAAAGAATTCTCCATAAGAAACGCAGAAGTTGTTTTAATTACTGATTCAGGAGATTTTATGTTGGATGCTGTCTCAGGCGGTATAGGGGCACTGATAGAGTTGGCGTGGCAAATTTATATGTTTTCGACAAAGGAGGTAAGTGAGTTTGTTGTATTAATTGACGAAGTTGAGAATCACTTACATGCAACGATGCAAAGAGCTATATTACCTGATTTTCTGACCGCTTTCCCAAATGTTCAATTTATAGTTTCTACACATAATCCTTTGATTGTTGGGTCTGTAAAAGATTCAAATGTCTATGTGCTCAAATATAACAAAAATAATAAAGTTGACAGTCTTAGCCTAGATTTAGTAAATAAAGCTAAAAGCGCTAGTGAAATATTACGTGAGGTACTTGGCGTACCTTTTAGTATGCCGATTTGGGTGGAAGATAAACTAAAAAAAATAACCGAAAAGTATTCGGCGAGTGAAATAAACGAAAGCAATTTTAACGCTATGCGTAGCGAACTTGCGGAAATAGGACTTGAGAGTCTTATGCCACAAACTATCTCTGAAATTTTAGATAAAAATAGAAAACATGATTAAGCTTAACAAACAACAATGTCCTAACCCTACTGCTTTACAAAGTAATTATAAGCACCCCGATATTAAAAAAGCAGTTAAAGAAGATAGCTATGAAAAATGCATTTATTGCGAAAGCAAAATTCCTCATGTTTATTTTGGAGACGTTGAACATATAAAACCAAAGTCAAAATTTCCAGAACTTGAATTTGATTGGAATAATTTAGGATATGTTTGTGCAAAATGTAATAATGCGAAAGGAAACAAATGGGATGATCAATACCCTTTTATCAATCCTTATGCCGAAGATCCAGTTGATTTTCTATGCGCAGTAGGACATTTTATCTATCATTTGGCAGGAGACAAAAGAGGCGAGATAACCGAGAAAGAAATTGATTTGAATAGAGTGGAACTTATCGAGATGAGAAAGGAAAGGATTGATGCAATCAGGACTTTAGCGGACAAATACAGCAATGAAACAAACCAAACCTTAAAGAACATTATTTTAGAAGAACTAAAGAAAGAATTAGAACAAGATAAACCTTATTCAATGTGTGCAAAGTCTATTTTTCAACAAATTATTTCGTAGATTTTTATGCAAATTGAATCAACAACACTTTGGGATTTTCCAAGACAAAACTATGGTGATAAGCCCCACGGAAATAATAAATATAACGGCGTTACACCTGCGTTGGTGATTTGGAATTTATTGCAGCGATACACAAAAGAGGGCGACTTGGTCGTTGACCCGATGTGCGGAAGCGGAACAACAATTGATGTTGCCAAAGAGCTGAATAGAAAAGTAATCGGTTATGATCTTAATATTGTTAGGCCTGATGTGATTAGAAATGATTCTCGGAAAATCCCACTTCAGAATAATAGCGTTGATTTTGTTTTTATTGATTCGCCGTATTCTGATAATATAAAATATTCTGATGATGAAAAATGTATAGGCCAAATTTCTTGTGAAGATAAAAGATTTTACGATGAACTAGAAAAGATTGTTAGTGAAATTGCTAGAATATTAAAACCAAACAAAGTAATAGGTTGGGTCATTGCAGACCAATGGATAAAAAGAAAATTTACACCAACGGGATTTTTAATATGGCAAAGACTGGAAAGATATTTTGAGCCTATTGATATTGTTTGTTTGACAAGACATAATCAAACATCAAACACCGGGATTTGGCATAATAGAGCAAGGCAATATAATTTTTACTTGAGAGGTTTCAAATATTTATTCATAATGAGAAAACCAAACAAATTCTGATTCTATTGCCAAAAAAATTACAATTTTTAACTAAATTAGAATATGAAATTATTACTTACTTCAGGTGGTATAACCAATAAGTCAATTGCTGATGCATTGTTTGATTTGGTTGGCAAAAAGCCGCAAGATACTTCACTGGTTTTTATTCCTACAGCCGCAAATATAGAAAAGGGCGACAAAAGCTGGTTTATTGATGATTTGTTAAATTTGAAAAAGCAAAATTTCAAATCTATTGATATTGCTGATATTTCAGCGGTTGACCGAAAGATTTGGGAACCAAAATTAAAAGAAGCTGATGTTTTATTTTTTGAAGGAGGCAATACTTATTATCTAATGGAATGGATTAACAAGTCAGGTCTTGCGTTTCTTTTACCTGAGTTATTAAAAAGTAGGGTGTATGTGGGGGCAAGCGCTGGTAGCATGGTGGCAAGCAAAGATTTATCTCTCAAAATCTCTCAAGCTATATACGAAGAAGATTTGGATAAAACTGAAAATATGCTCGGTCTCAATTTTGTAGATTTCTATTTTTTACCTCATTTGAATTCTCCTTATTTTAAAAAGTTGAGAGAAGATTTTATAAAAGAAACCGTAAAGGGAATGTCGGAAAGAATCTACGCCTTGGATGATAACTCTGCTTTGAAAGTTATTGATGGAAAAGTTGAAGTGATAAGCGAAGGAAAGTGGTTTGTAATCAATTAATAAAATTTAAATATGCCATTGCCGGAGATATTAGATACAGGATTTAAAATCGATGAGTCAAAACTATGGGCAGTTGATATTCCAGTTGAAGAAATAGCTATTTCTGAGATAGAATATAATTTGGATATTCCTTATCTTGAACAAGAAGGTACAGAAGATTGGAATTTAACCCCAAGAATGTTGATTGAAAATTTTGACAAAGAATTTTCTCATGCCAGAAAAGTTAATGAAGCTGATTTAAATCATCCGATTCAAATTTATTTTCACAAAAATAAATGGATCATTCTTGATGGAGTCCATAGATTTACAAAAGCTATTTATCTTGGATTGAAAACTATAAAGGTGAGAAAAGTCTCTGAAGAAATCGCTCAGCTGACAAAAAGAAAATAAGAAAAATTATTGTCTAACCCACAAGCTATAAAAGATAATTGAAATCCTAAATCAAATTATTTTTAATTATGAAATGGAAACTTCCGCCTATAATTAAAATCTATGAAGCACTTGGTTGCTTAGCTGATGGCCGTTTAAAAGTAACTGATTTTGAAGTCAGAGTATATTCTTCAAGTGGCAATAAATACTATATCGTGCAGTATAGTGAAAGCGAGAATGCTATTATGAGTAATGATAATGGATCATTTTGGGTCGGTTATCTTGGTTATCCCTCAATTGCCTATTTAATGAAATTAGGGAAGCTTCCGTTTAGTAAAAGATATTCCGAAGCCTTAAAAAGTATTGCATGGAAAGATATTAATACTAAAAATAAGAATGATTTTACGAAAACCATGTCAGAGATTGATAAAATTATAAAGCAACGTGGTATCAATATTAAGGAATTTCATGATTTTATAGATAAAGTAGAAAAAGCAATTAAAGAAAAAGATTTGAATCTTTTAGGGATAAAACAAAATCCTCCAAAAAAATATTAATGGTATTTAATTTAAAACATCCGATCCACCAAAAATTAATTATCAGATAACCCTTATGCCCGTTAAAAATCCAAAAATTAAATTTGTGGTTAGCGTTAATCAAGATATAAAAAACTATATCTTATTTAATAAATACTCTGACGATTCAGGTTTTTTAAAAATGTTTTTGCCAAAAAAACTGTTCTATGTTTTAAAAAGTAATTTTTCTGAGAGAAAGAAGACAGAGATTATTACGGAATATGTAAACGATAAGTTTGATTTATGTAAAAATGAAATAAACAAAAATGTAAAAAATATCGAGAAGAGATGGAAATTCATTGAAAAAAAATATTTCAAATTAATTTGTAAAATTTTTAAAAATCATTCTTGGCCAAAAGGAAAATACATCGGATTTGCAAGCATATTTGAGATGTATCCCAAAAATATTAAAGAAAAAACATTTTACTTTTCTGGATTAAAAAAAGATTTAAATTTTAACATTGCAACAGTAGCCCATGAAATGCTTCATTTTATCTTTTTTGATTATATAAAAGTCAGATATGGTATAAACGAAGGCACAGAATTAAAGAATAAAAGTCCAAAATATATCTGGAATGTTTCAGAAGTTTTTAATTTAGTAATTGAAACATGGAAACCATATCAAAAGATTTTTAAAACAAATGGTAGGTCGTACTATTTTATGCACAAAAAAATGTTACCCAAAATGAAAAGATTATGGAAAGAAAAAGAAGATATGGATTACCTATTAAACCACTACTTTTAATTTTTACGGCTCGAATATCCCACTAAAACAATTTAGTATTGGAGTGACTCGAATACCAAGAGTATTATGTTTATACTTAAATAAAATATGATTTCAAATAAACAAATTCTGCAACTATTACTTAAAGAATATGGTCTTCAAGGGTTCACCTTGGAAAATCTTGATGGCCATATAGATAAAATATTTCTTATAAAAACAAAAAGTTATCGATTTGTTTTTAAGATCTCATTGAATAGAAAAATGAATAAGGCTATTTTTGAAAATCAACTTAATTTAGTGCTGTATCTAAACAAAAATGGTATAAACACACCAAAGATAGTTAAGACAGTTAATGGCCGAAATTACAGCGTTATTTCAGATTACAGAAAAAGGTATTGTGTTCTATATGAATTTATCAGTGGGAAAAAGATTGTTGTTAAAAATAAAAAACAAATAATTGATTTAGCAAAATGGATCGTTAAAATTCATAAATTATGTTTGAATTTTAAAGGAAAGTTAGTGTTTTATTATGACCCAATTCAAGTTGCAATTTATAAAACTGATTATATTTTGAAACATACAAAGAGAGCCCGTAGAGAATTTATCTTACCGATGTTAAATCTGAGAAAAAAAATTGTTGCCGAATATTTTAAAAACATTAGTAAACTTCGATCTGGTACATTTATCAATGATTTGGCACAATCAAATATAGTTATTAAAAATGGAAAGAAATACATTTTGGATTTTAATATCGCCGGCGGGAATTATTTAGTTGATGATTTGTCTTGGGTATTAGCTTGGTATTTTATTGAAAAGGGCAAAAAGGAATACGTCAAAGATTTTATGAATGTTTATCAAAAAGAAATAAAATTAAATGAATCTGAGAAGAAAATTTTAAGAATTCTGCCAATTTTGTACTCAAATCTGCAATATAGAGACTTTACGAAAATTAAAAACAAAAAGGAAGCAGAAGAAAAATTGCAATTATTAAATTGATTTTATGCCCTTGGTTGTATTTAACCAGAGTGTTTTGCCAAATGTTAAATATTTGAATCAGAAAATATTTATAAGCTATGAAAAATGAATTAATCAATGCTGGGAAAAAGTATGTCTTCTGTTTGATTGGTTACAATGGAAGAATATCTTTATCTAAGCTTTGCGACGATGCTTGTAGTGAAGTTTCCCGAATGTTGGCTCAATGGTTTCTAAAAAAATTGCCTAAAGCAGATATGTATATTGCAAAAGGGAAGATTGGAAAACGATTTCATGATTTACTTCTAGTTCACGATAAGGAAGTTTATATATTAGATCCTACAGTATGGCAATTTTTTAAAAACAAGAAATCAATTCTTGTTAAGAAAACAAAAACAATCAATGATGCTCTTTTAGTTCTTGCAAGCATATATGGAGGAAAATGGAGGATTTCAGAGAAAATTACTAAATATTCTAACAAAGAAATAGAACGGCTCAAGAGTGTTTTGGATAAATCAATTATTAGTCAAAAGCCTCACTAATTTGGAACTATCCTTATATTACATTTTCCCATTTGTCTTTTAAATAAAAATAGTGTATATTCTATGCATTATAATAATAACTAATATATAAACATATGGGAGATTTTAAACAAGACAGAGGAGCACGTTCTAGTGGAAGTCGTGGAGGCGGATTTAGTAGAAGAGATGAAGGCAGACCAAGTTTTCCTAAGAAAAGCTGGGGTGGATCAGGAGGTAGAGATCGTGGTCCAGTTACTATGTACCAAGCAGTTTGTGATCAATGTGGAAAGCCTTGCGAAGTTCCTTTTCGTCCAACTCAGGGTAAGCCAGTGTATTGTGATGTTTGTTTTAGAAGTAAGCAAGAAACTGAAAATAGTAGAGGGGGTGGTAGATTCTCAACTCCTGTCAGAACTAATATTGATAGTAATGTTAGTAAAGAAAATAAGGATGAGTTGAAGCAGTTAGAAATATTGAATGTAAAAATGGATCAGCTTATTAAAGCAGTAGAAGCTATCGCAAATACAAAACCATCAGTTGTAAAAAAGAAAGTAAAGAAATAATTAAGTCGCATTGATGCGGATGTCAAATAATTATTAACATTTTTCTCCGTTTTTAAAATACACAATTAAAATCGCCAAAGAGGCGATTTTTTGGTAGAATAAAAAGTATGAATAAAGGTAATCATACAAAAAGATTATTATCAGAAAAAACTCATCCGATAATAGAATTATTCTTTGAATTTGCTCAATTGAAGAATTTATATAGACAAGGTTGGTTAGATAAGGGAGTTTCAGAATTAGATTGTGAAACAGTCGCAGATCATTCCTTTGGAGTTGCTTTATTAGGGTATATTATTGCAGAAGAATATAGGCATGATTTAGATTCACAAAGGGTTATGAGATTAGGCCTATTGCATGATTTAGGTGAGATTTACGCTGGAGACATTACACCAAGAGAAGACATAAGTTCAAAAGATAGGTTTATAAAAGAGCATGACGCTGTTCAAAAAGTATTTTCACATTTATCCAACCCTGAAAAATATATTAATCTTTGGTTAGAAGTTGAGCGAGAAGAAAGTCCTGAAGCAAAGTTTGTTAAACAAGTAGATAGATTAGAAATGGCTTTGCAAGCAAATTTATATGAAAGAATGAATTATTCTAATCTTGATGAATTTTTTCTTTATGTGCAGAAAAGAATTACTTCCAATGAGTTAAAATCGATTTTAGATGATGTTTTTAAATTAAGAAAGCATAGGGCTTGACAAATCATTTTTCTTTGCTATACTAAAGATGCTGTTGCTTTGAGGAGCTTGCTCCAAAAAGTAGCAGCATTTTTTTTGATAGAATATAGTATATAATTAGGATAATAAGAATATTATGTATATTGAACAAATTAAAAATTGGTTAAGCCAGAATCCTGGGTTAGTTCAAGTTATACAATTTTTTTCACCAATTATTATTTCTTTATTATCAATTCGTTTTATAAAAAATAAAAGACGGGAACCTATTTTAATTTTAGACATTAAAGGCATAAAAGAATATTCTAGAGATAAGCAACAAAAAATTAAACAAGACGATTATCTGATTGCTGATTCTAATTATTTTTTACAGATTCGTAATGAAGGTGACGATGTTGCTTTAAATATATATGTTGAGAGCAATAATTTTAAAATTGTAAAATATCAAAATCACCAGATTGGTTTACAAGATGAGTTGTTTATAAAAATTGTGGAAAAATCTGATAATGAAATAAAGAATCCGAAAGAATTAAATGGAGAAATTTTAAAAATTTATTGTGAAACAATAGGAGGGATAG
>Ga0268276_1001068_pt1 | contig 28820 bp, 25 predicted proteins | sample saktaG_4_FD_190145 | JGI IMG/M metagenome (GOLD analysis project Ga0268276, IMG submission 190145) | Saline water microbial communities from Sakinaw Lake, British Columbia, Canada - sak_2010_1_5_45m | ecosystem: Environmental > Aquatic > Non-marine Saline and Alkaline > Saline ...
AAAAGACTGGTTTTCATATCTTGGCAGGGGTTAAATTTCATGACAGAAAGTAACCCCAAAATCCTTTCCGTTCAGGATCTTGCCCATCATCTTGATAAAATTCGCACGAATAAGAAGGTTGTTCTCTGCCACGGGGTATTTGACCTTCTTCATATCGGACACATCAGGTATTTCGAGACTGCAAAGTCTGCGGGAGATATCCTCATTGTTACGGTCACTCCCGATCGGTTCGTAAACAAAGGGCCGAACCGTCCGGCATTTCCGGAGCTGTTACGATGTGATGCAATCGCTGCCTTGGGGGTTGTTGATTACGTGGCGCTTAATGAATGGCCCACCGCAGTTGAAACGATCCGTATTTTAAAACCCGATATCTATGCAAAGGGATCAGAATATAAAAAATCTGAAAATGATCTGACCGGCAAGATCGTTGACGAGGAGCAGGCCCTAGAGGAAGTCGGGGGATCGATGCTGTTCACCAATGATATCGTATTCAGCTCGTCTACCCTACTTAACCAATTCTCATCAGAGTTCCCGGTTGAAACCCGAAAATTTTTCCAAACTCTCTCAAAACTTTATGGCGAGAACACTATCCTGTCCTACCTCGATAATGCGAGGAAGCTTAAGGTGCTTGTCATCGGTGAGGCAATCCTTGATGAATACAATTATTGCGATATGATCGGGGTAGCAACAAAAGACCCTGCCATCGGGGTACGCTACCTGTCCCAGGAACGGTTTGCCGGCGGGATCCTAGCAGTTGCGAATAACCTCGCGGATTTCTGTGACAGCGTTGATCTTATCGCGATGCTCGGGCAGTTTGAAACAGATGATTACTTTGTACGGGAACATATCGCCGGTAACATAAACCCTGTTTTCTTTTACAAGGAAGATTCCCCGACAATTGTCAAGCAGCGTTTTGTCCTTGAAGGTCCGACCATCCAGAAACTCTTCGAGGTCCACAAAATAAACCAGCGCGATCTGAGCGCCTCCCAGCAGTCATCGCTCCATGACCTTATCCTTTCCCGGATCAACGACTACGATCTCGTGCTGGTCGTTGACTTCGGTCATGGTTTTATCACTCAGGCAACTGCCCGGTTAATCTCCGGAAACGCGAAATTTCTCGCGGTAAACACCCAGACGAACTCCGGGAACCGGGGATTCAATGTGATCTCAAAATACCCCTCGGCGGATTTTGTCTGCCTGAATGATTTGGAAGTCAGACTGGAGGAACGGAATAACCCGGGGACCATCTTCGATATGGTCAGAAGCGTAGGGAAGAAACTTTCAAGTTCACTTACCATCGTGACACAGGGTAAGGAAGGATGTGTATGTTACCATGCAGAGGCGGAAGATGACGAAATTTTTGTAGTCCCGGCGTTTGCCAGGAAGGTAGTTGATCGTATCGGCTCGGGCGATGCATTGATTGCGATTGCCTCGCTGTGTGCGGTTCAGCATGCTCCGCCTATGATTACCGGTTTTGTCGGCAATGCCGCTGCATCGGTCGCAGTATCGACAATCGGGCACAGGAACTCGATTGAAAAGGTGTCCTTCAAAAAATATTTATCGACACTGCTCAAATAAAACACCCATTGAGTGAACGATGATACCTTTTGCACAATACTCGGATAATCTACATTCCTTTCTCGAAAGGGTTGAAATTACTGATAAAAAAGGACAGCCTCTGGAGGTCAACGAGGGATTGTCCCGGATCATCAATCATCTCCACATGATAAAAACTGCAAATAAAAAAGTGATGATTATCGGAAATGGCGGAAGTGCGGCGATTGCAAGTCATCTCCAGAATGATCTGTGCAAGGCGGCACAGGTCCGTGCGATGGTATTTACCGAACCGCCCCTTTTAACGGCGCTCTCAAATGATATCAGTTATAATGCAGCATATCGTGAATTGGTGAACCTTTGGGCTGATAAAGAAGATATGCTTTTTTCAATCAGCAGTTCGGGTCGTTCCCAGAATATTATCGATGCGGTCAATACTGCAAGAGTCCGGGGATGCAGCCCGGTGATCACCGTTTCCGGGTTTCTTCCGGATAACCCGCTGCGGGGTATGGGGGATATTAATCTTTATATCTCCTCCAACGAGTATGGATATGTAGAACTGGCACATTCAGTACTGACGCACTTTATTTCTGATCAGACGTCAAAAACCGGATAATAGCGTATCGGTAAAAACTATCCCTGTGCATGAAAATATTTCTTCACTCCCGGAGTTCTCATGGAAATCGATGTTGACAGTCATAAATTGATATACCATCCCGAAAGAGTTACGGAGTGGCTTAAAACGGGTGATTGTTTTCCTATCTATGTGGAGATCGGGGTGACGAACCGTTGTAATCACCGGTGTGTTTTTTGTGCTTTGGACTGGTTTGAAAAAAAACCCATTGACATAGATTCCGAAGTAATGAAACGTGCACTTCATGAAATGGCTGAATGTGGCGTAAAATCGGTCATGTTTGCCGGTGAAGGCGAGCCCCTGATGCACCCGGATATCTGTGACATTGTATCCTGTGCCAAAGCCCAGAACCTCGATGTAGCAATAACCACAAATGGTGTCTTATTTGACCGGGAAAATCTGGAAAAGATCCTGCCCTCTCTTTCCTGGGTCCGGTTTAGTGTGGACGCAGGCACATCTACTACACATAAAAAAATACACCGCGGCGGCACGAAGGATTTTGAGAAGGTCCTCGCCAATATCCGGGAAGCGGTGGAAATCAAAAAACGGGACCATCTGCCGGTTGTCATCGGGGTTCAGTTCCTGCTGATCCCCGATAACATCGACGATCTCGTGCCGTTCATTGAAAAGTTCAAAGAGATCGGTGTGGATAATGTCCAGGTCAAACCGTATTCCCAGCACCCGCTGAGCAAGAACCGCTACGCGATCGAATATTCACGGTATCAGGGTATCGAAGACACGATCAGGAAATATGAATCCCCCGTTTTCCAAGTAATCTTCCGCTCGCAGACCGCCAAGAGGCTGATGAAAAAACGGGACTATGACGTGTGTTACGGCATACCGTTCTTCACGCTCATCGAGGCAGACGGCTCGGTCATCCCCTGCATGATGTTCTATAAGAACCCGGAGTTCTGTTTCGGGAACCTGAACGATCAGTCATTTTCTGCGATCTGGACCGGTGAAAAACGAAAGTCGGTTTTACATAAACTGACGAAGAATACGATCGAACACTGCCGGGACGGGTGCAGGCTGGATGCCATCAACCGGTATCTCTCGCAGTTGAAGAACCCGCATGCCCATGTAAATTTCATCTGACCGGTGCCCGATGACAGAATCCAGTTGCGAACTCTCCCCGGAATTGTTAAAAAAATTACTATACGAGATGCTCTACATACGGCTGGTAGAGGAAGAGATCGCCATGGTCTATCCCGAACAGGAGATGCGGTGCCCGGTGCACCTTTCGATCGGACAGGAGGCGATCGCGGCCGGGATCTGCGCCCACCTGTCACCGGAGGATGTAGTCCTGAGCAATCACCGCTCGCACGGGCATTACCTGGCAAAAGGCGGGAGCCTCAGGCGGATGATTGCTGAGATTTATGGCCGGAAGACCGGGTGCTGCAACGGGAAGAGCGGATCGATGCACTTAATCGATCTCTCGCAGGGATTCCTTGGCGCAGTTCCCATTGTAGGAAGCTGCATACCAATCGCAACCGGTGTTGCCTTCGGCACAAAACTGAAGAAACAGGATGCGATCACTACCGTCTTTTTTGGGGACGGGACTGTTGAAGAGGGCGTGTTCCACGAAAGCCTCAATTTTGCCTCCTTAAAAAAACTCCCGATCGTCTTCATCTGTGAAAATAATTTTTTCTCGGTGTATTCGCCGTTGTCTGTCCGCCAGCCTCCCGGCAGGGAGATCTGTTCACTCGCAAAAAGCCATGGCATCGAGAGTTTTCAGGGAGATGGAAACAATGTGCTTGAAGTCTACCAGCTGATGAAAACAGCCATTGAAATCATCCGTAGCGGGAACGGGCCGGTCTTTTTGGAACTCAAAACATACCGATGGCGGGAACACTGCGGGCCCGATTATGACAATAACATCGGTTACCGGACAGAAGACGAGTTCAATGCCTGGAAAAAACGGTGTCCCATCGAAACATTTACCGACTACCTGCTTTCGAATAAGATTCTTGACCAGCAGGCGTTACAGGACATGACCCGAGAGATCATGAAAATCGTTGAAGAATCCTTTAGGTTCGCACGGGAGAGCCCCTTTCCCGGTCCGGAGATTCTCATGAAAGACATATACAGGTCCTAACGGATTTGTCGGAGACTGTCAATGACAAGGGAATTACATCTGTATGAGGCAATCCGGGAAGCCATTGATCAGTGTATGCAGGACGATCCTTCTGTATACATATTTGGCCTTGGGGTTCCCGATCCAAAAGGAATTTTTGGAACAACCCTTGGCCTGCAACAGAAATTTGGCCGTGATCGCGTCATGGACATGCCCTGCGCTGAGAATGCAATGACCGGTGTGGCGATTGGATCAGCACTCGTGGGTCTCAGGCCGATTATTACCCATCAGAGGGTTGACTTTGCGTTATTGTCGATGGATCAGATCGTAAACCAGGCCGCAAAATGGCATTATATGTTTTCAGGCCAGAAAAGTGTCCCCCTGGTAATCAGGATGATTATCGGCCGGGGATGGGGACAGGGGCCCCAGCACGCCCAGAGCCTCGAGAGCTGGTTTGCCCATATACCCGGGCTAAAAGTGGTGGCCCCGACGACTCCGTACGATGCCAAGGGATTGCTGATTGCGAGTGTCCGGGATAATAACCCGGTAATCTTTTTCGAACACCGCTGGCTCCATAATATTTCCGGAGATGTCCCGAAAGAGAGTTATACCGTTCCCATCGGAAAGGGAAAGATCGTTCTGGAAGGCACGGATGTTACCATAGTAACATTCTCCTATATGGTTCTCGAATCGATGAAAGCCGCAGAATTCTTGAAGGAACGGGGGATTCATTGTGAAATCATTGATCTCCGTACCTTAAGACCCCTTGACACTGAAATATTTTTATCATCCGTTCAGAAAACCGGGCGTCTTGTTGTCGTTGATAATGACTGGAAAACGGGAGGTATTGGAGCAGAAATTGTTTCTACAGTTGTAGAAAATAATATTCAATGTTTGAAAGAACCCCCCCAAAGAATTGGTTTTCCCGAATGTCCCTCGCCAACAAGCCCTGCTTTATCGGTCATATATTATCCAAGGGCAAAAGATATTGTTAAAGTAATCATGCACGTTATGAGACGTGAGATTAGCGATTCTGAAATCCCCTCGATGCACGCAGGACCATTAGATATTCCAGATATATCTTTTACAGGACCATTTTAAGAAAAAGGTAATACTGTAATAAAATACACTATTCAGAATATTCATTGAGAGTATGATGAACGAAATTGATAACCTTCAATCAATTGCTAAACAGATTCGAAGAGATATTTTAATTCAGACCCATTTGGCAGGATCTGGTCATCCGGGGGGGTCTTTATCCTGTGCGGAAATACTTGTTGCCCTGTATTGTAATATTATGAAACATGATCCTTCCAATCCCCAGTGGGCAAATCGTGATCGATTTGTTTTATCGAAGGGGCATGCAGCTCCAGCGCTTTATGCCATTCTAGCGCATTATGGATATTTTTCCCCAAATGAACTAAAAACTTTTAGGAAATTGGGGTCCATACTGCAAGGGCATCCCGATTCTAATACACCAGGAATAGAAGTATCGACAGGTTCCCTAGGTCAAGGGTTATCCATTGCCAATGGTATCGCGTTGGCTGCAAAAATGGATAATAAAAATGTTAGGACTTTTGTACTTCTTGGTGATGGAGAATGTGATGAAGGGCAGATCTGGGAAGCGGCAATGTTCGCATCACATTATAAATTAGATAATTTATGTGCAATTATTGATAGAAATCAATTTCAGATCGATAATGCAACAGAGAAGGTTATAGCATTAGAGCCACTTCGATCCAAATGGGAATCTTTTGGATGGATAGTTAATACAATAAATGGGCATAATTTCATTGATTTGATTCGTTGCTTGGATTTTTACCAGAAAATACCTCATAAACCTACATTAATTGTTGCCAATACAATTAAGGGAAAAGGTATTAGTTTCATGGAAGATCAAAATTCGTTTCATGGTAAATGTTTAAGTTCAGAAGAGATGAAAAACGCCTTAAAAGAATTGGATGATTCAAATGAAAAAAATTGAATCTCCAAGAGAGGCTTATGGGGACACTCTTGCGGAATTAGGAGATAATAACCCAGATATTGTTGTAATAGATGCAGATTTATCTGTATCAACACAGACGATACGTTTTTCAAAGAAATTCCCCCATCGGTTCATTAACGTCGGTTGTGCTGAGCAAAACCTTATTGGTACTGCATCGGGTTTGGCATTATCCGGAAAAACGGTGTTTGCGAGCACATATGCAATTTTTTTATGCAGGGCGTGGGAACAAATTCGTAATACGATAGCACACGATAAACTCAATGTCAAGATCGTTGTCACGCACGCAGGACTATCCAATGCTTCAGACGGTGCTTCACACCAATCAATTGAAGATATTGCACTTATGCGGGTTATTCCAAACATGCGAGTGATTGTGCCCTCTGACGCAATACAAACAAGGGAAGCTGTTTGTTACGAGGTAAATCATAAGGGGCCTGCATATATCCGGTTAAATCGCGAAAAAACGCCAAATATTTTTGAAAATGACTATATTTTTAACGATAACGCAATAGAATTGTGTGCGGGGAATGATGTTGCAATTATTGCAACTGGGTCAATGGTCCATGAAGCGTTAAAAGCTTCTGCTTTGTTAAAAAATGCGCAGATTTCAGCTTCGGTTATTGAGGTTCATACTATAAAACCACTTGATACTTCCTCGATATTAAAGGCTGCAATAGAGTGTGGTGCAATACTCACTATTGAAGAACATAGTAAAATTGGGGGTCTTGGAAGTGCCATTGCAGAATTTCTATGTACAAATCACCATGTACCTATGAAAATACTTGGAATAAACGACAAGTTTGGAGAATCTGGACAATATCTCGAATTGCTTGAGAAAAATCAAATTCTGGATAAATTCATTGTAAATGATGTAAAAATCCTGCTGGCAAAAAAATGAATGATAAGGAAATATGCGGCATCGATGCAGTGCCGGTATCAGATGAAATTCCAAAGTATTTTCCGTCGAAAGAACTAATAATACTATATCCTCTCAGAGGGGAATAATAATATGACAATGCCGTCTCAAAAAATCAATCTTGATGGTCATAAAATGATTTATCATCTGGACCGGGTTCGTGATTGGCTTGAAGGAAAAAGAATTGCGCCGATCACTATGGATATCTCTCTCACACGCAGATGCAATTTTAAATGTGTCTATTGTTATTCACAACTGCAATACAACGAAGGCAGGGAACTGAATAAAGAGATATTATTGAATTTTGCCGATGATATTGCAGATATCGGAGTGAAAGGAGTAAGCTTGGTAAGTGATGGTGAGAGTACCTGCAATCCATTCTGGGTCGATTTTATCTGTAAACTTAAGGAAAAGGGCGTCGATGTTGCCCTTGGCACAAACGGATTTGCAATTAACCGGGAACAATTCAACAGGGTCTTACCCGTGTTAACGTATATCCGGTTTAACATATCTGCTGCCGAAGAAGAATCCTATTGTAAAATTCATGGGGTATCTCCCAAGGTCTTCCTTAAGGTCTTGGATAACATCAGGTACGCAGTAAAAATTAAAAAGGAACTGAATCTTGATGTCACAATCGGTCTGCAAATGGTACTGATTGAAGATTGTATAGACCAGGTAATACCACTTGCAAAACTCGGCAAAGAGCTTGGTGTTGATTATACGGTCATCAAACATTGTTCTGACAGTGAGCTCGGAGAACTGGGGGTAAATTACGATTGGTATTTATCAATCGAAAAAATCCTGAAAGAAGCCGAGTCATACAGCGATGAAAACTATTCCGTCCAGGCGAAGTGGAGTAAAATTTTAAATAAAGGTAAGAAGTCTTACAACCAATGTCTGGCAATACCCTTCATGATTCAATTCAGTGGAAGCGGACTTGTTGCTCCGTGCGGGTTTTTATTTAATGACCGGTATAAGCAATTCCATATCGGCAACCTTGCTGAGACGAGATTTAAAGAATTATTTTATAGTAAAAAATACTGGGAAATCATTGAATATCTGGCATCGGAGAAATTCAATGCACATACGATGTGCGGAACAAATTGTCTCCAGCATAAAGTAAATGAATTTTTATGGGATGTCAAAACGAAAAAAATCGATATCGATTCTCTCGTTGTTCCCAAAGAAAAACCGTTACATGTCAATTTTATTTAATATCCGGGACCGATGATGATGCCAGGATCGATAAAACGAAAAAATGGCAGGATATGCCCAGCCTGTCAGGATACTGGTGAGAAGGTAAAAATAAAAACAAAAAGTAATTTTAAAATTTTTAAATGCAGTAAATGTGGCCTGGAATTTGTCTGTCCCATGCCAAATTCTGAACAGTTACGCAGTTTCTACCAGGATTACTCCAACTTCAGAGCCGCTGAAGAGGTTCTGATATTAAACGCCAAGAAGAATATTGATAGGCTTTTAAAATTCGGTTTGACTCGGGAGAGGAGGCTACTGGATTTTGGCTGTGGAGCAAATATATTTGTTTCACTCGGAAATTCAAAAAGATGGTTTGGTTATGATTACTATAAGCCCACAGAAAAAAATATGATAAATAATTTTATCGATCAGAAATGGGATTTTATTACAATGTGGGGTGTTCTTGAGCACTTGACTGATCCAAAATGTCAGATTACCCAATTGGCGCAAACATTGAATCCGGGAGGTATTATGGCATTGACAACAGTCACTACGGAATCTGCTATTCCATTCCAGTATAAACCACCGGAACATGTCACCTATTGGACAAAAAAAGCAATCAAATCTTTATTCTCCTCCGTTGGATTGACCATTCTCGAATATGAGAATTATAAAATGATCCAACGGTCAGATATTTATTTAAACTGCGTTATGAGGACGGTTCCGAAAAAATTCCAAAGGCAGATATCACATTCTTTGCCTGACTTTATTGAAGTACCTACAAATGAAATTTTTGTTGTGTGTGTTAAAAAAGACACTGGCAACTCATGATAATTCCTGATTTGATTTTGTCACTCGGTCAAATACCTATTCTGTTGTAAAAATTTAGCTCCAATCCTCGCTTTTATTTTACTATGATAATCGATATTACCATCAAATTCCTTGGGATTAAATTTGAATAACGACCAGAAACGTCCTTGAAGGTTTTCATCTTCACTTGGCATTGTCCATACCCCTTTTAATCGCTCCTCCATTTCTAATGTCAGATCCCTAATCTCTTCCGGTGAATTTTCGATAAGTTCTATATGTTGATCATCGTATTGCTGACTATAATAAAACCAGTCAGCGCCGGATCTGAATATCTCACTGGTTTTCATATATCGGCCTTCATTTGGTAACCAGAATTTCTTGGGGATGTGAAGATAATCATCCCTGAATGCAAAAATTGCGCCAAATGGCATAGCATTCACACAGGCAATTGGGCGTCTAAATATTTGTGGCACTTGGAGTAGTCCTGTGTAAGACCCAATAAAAAAAAAGCAATTTGCGGATAGATAAATATCCATAAAATCCGACCGGTATTTACTTGCATAATCAATAATTTTTGGATTTGAAGTTGCCAATGTCCGATCAACTGCCGATCCCATCCTGATTAAATAATACCCTCGTTTTGTTAATTCATCTGCCGCGAGTAAATAATTCTCAATCCTGGAATCACGATAATTGTGATAATCCCAATTTTTTTCATGATAATACACGTTCTCATCGCTTAGGCGGTTTAAATATGATGAATCTCGTGCATGAAAACAAATAAATGGGGATCCTTCAGGGATCCCCATTTCCCACAATTTTTTCTGACCTAATTCTTGTTCTTCGTTTGTAAATTTGAAATGAACTTCATTTGAACGCAGACTATACAGGTTTACGGTTTTTTCATTTATGGGAATAATATGTTTTTGTCCATATGTTATGGAGGAATTGAGGAAAAAAAGAACTTTTGCAAGAGAATTGATCCGTAATGTTCGTTTTATCATTTTCGCTAATTGCATATTACAAATGTTCCCATCAAAAAAGAATATATCAAAATATTTTATTTTTTGTTTATTTAAATCAATTTCTGATAGATACATATCAGGACCTAAACATAAATTGCCAATGCGATCTGAACCAATATTCCCAACTCTGACATATACAAGTGGGGTTAATACATATTCTAAAAAAACTACGGGACACGCGATTATTTTAAACAACCAGGGAAATTTTTCTCGTAATAGATAAATAAAATACTTTATTTTGATCATTACAATTTGGGGTCCACCCATCCAAATCTCACTAGATTGCGTCGTTAAAAAATCAATACATTTTTTTATCATAATCACTCTGGTCTATTCCACTTAACAAATGTTTTAGTATTTAGAGATATTACAATTTAATTTTAACTACAAATCTAACGATTTTTCAAAAATAAAAGAGTATAGGGTTAAATATAAAATTAACGTATAACGTAAGTGTTCAATGAGCCGGGCAGTTTTTCTTGATCGTGATGGGGTAGTAACGCAAGATCCACCTCATTATGCACATCGCCTGGACCAGCTTGCACTAATATCGGGAAGTGGTCCTGCAATAAAACTGCTGAATCAAAATCAGTACAAAGTAATAATAATCACAAATCAATCCGGGGTAGCTAAGGGATTATACAAGGAAACGGATGTTACAATATTTAATGAAGCCATCATTGAAAGGCTGAAACAGTACGGATCTTCTGTTGATGCAATCTATTATTGTCCTCACCATCCTGAAGCGGAAGTGCAAAAATACCGAGTGAATTGCGATTGCCGTAAGCCAAAGCCCGGTATGCTTATAAAAGGTGGAAAAAAGTATAATATTGATTTTCAATCTTCTTTTTTGGTTGGTGACAAATGGAGCGATATTGAAGCCGGGCGATCTGTTGGCTGCAAAACAATATTGGTTAAAACAGGTCATGGTCTGTTAGAATATGGAAATAAAAAAGATCCTGTTGATTTTGTTGCGGCAGATTTACTCGATGCAGTTCAAAATTTTATCCTGAGAACGAAAAAATAGAAGTAATCAGAATCATAGATTGATGAGAAGGGAATGAGTATGAAAATATTTCTGGATACTGCGGATATTGATCAAATCAGGAAATATAGTTTTATTATTGACGGTGTGACCACCAACCCCAGTTTAATCGCTAAAATTAAACCAGAATATCCGTTTGAAGAATTAATAGTGGAAATATCAAAAATTGTGCAGGGCCCGATAAGCGTTGAAATTATGAGCCATGAATCCAGTCAGATGGTAGAGGAGGCTAAACAAATATCCCGGATTTCTCCTGATATTGTTATCAAAGTGCCCATGACAATGGAAGGGTTAAAAGCGACGAAAAGATTGAGTCAGATGGATATTAAAACAAATGTCACTCTTATTTTTTCAGCCAACCAGGCACTATTAGCAGCAAATTGCGGAGCAACATATGCGAGTATATTCGTAGGTCGCCTGGATGATATTGGTCACAATGGGATTGATGTTGTCAAGGATACCGTCGATATTTTTACACAGCATAATTATTCGACACAAGTTATCACAGCGAGTATACGAAACCCCATGCATGTTCTTTCCGCAGCAAAAGTTGGATCTCATGTTGTTACCATTCCCCCGCAAGTTATCGAATTAATGTCCAAACATAACCTTACCGATACGGGGTTGGAGCTTTTTTTAAATGATTGGAAAAAAGTCAAACCATAACGAGATTTTCAACCCACAAAGACTACCTGCCACACGAGGTAGAAGGGTAGAGGTATCATATATTGTTCACTGCCATGGTATACGTGAGATTTATGCGACGGGGATGCAACGTACCTGCATGAGATAGTAAGGAGGTTCCACATTGTCCGTTATTAGAGACTCTTTGAAGATTTTGCGTTATCTTTTCAGCCCCTTTAAAAAGACACTTGCATTCTACCTGCTCGCAGTTATCGCACTCAGCGGGCTTGAAGTGTTCAGGGTATCACTGGTATACCCGATCATTAATTACGGTCTTGGGGTGCAAAACCAGCCAAAACTTCTGGACACATTTTATAATCATTTACTCCCGTCATCACTCAATCCATTTATCGCGTCAGCAATACTTCTGATCCTGGTCACTTTTATTATTGCCGGGTTTTACGGGATTGTGGCATACCACGGAGCATATGTCTTTGCATCAGTCCGCGATTCGCTGGACAGGCGTGTTTTTGAAAAGATTACAAATAACAATTACAGTTATTTTGCAGGAAAGAAACAGGGTGATTTAATATATATCGGCCAAGGGGCAGTTAACGATGCCAGCGTAGCTATAGGTGCATGTATTGACTTTACAAAAGATTCACTGACTTCTCTTCTTTATTTATTGTTTATATTTTATCTCTCATTCTGGCTTACGGTCGGATTAATAATCGTGGGCGTGATATACGCATTGTTTGTCAGGAAATATTTGTTTTCAAGAGTTTACAGGAATAGCGCTGAACAAACAAAAGCGTTTATGGAAAAATCAGTTGTATACCAGGAGTTCATATCAGGAATTAAGACCATTTTTATCACCGATTCTCTTGGGTTATTCAAAAGGAAATATGATTCTGCGGTGGAGAAACTTTTAAAGGCATATACAAATGTAAATGCCCTTAATAAACTACCCTCTATAATCAATGATTTTATAATGTTTTCAATAATTTCGTTTGGTGCTATTCTTTTGTACTTTTTTACCGGGGGGAATTTTATTGCATATATTGGGATATTCGGGACCATTATGCTCGCTCTGTACCGATTAATCCCCTGCGTTAGCTCGGCCCAGAGTGATTTGTCTACTATTGTCCAGTCTCTTCCGGCACTTATGCTTGTGTATCGTGAACTGAACGACAATGGTGGGGATAAAGTTACTGAAAACACAAAAATTAAAAAAAGAAAATTTCTATTTGAAAACAAGATTGAGTTTAATGACGTGTCGTTCGGGTATCCCGGGGCTCACCAGAACAGCATTCACAATCTCTCTTTTGAAATTGGCAAAAACAGAAAGGTTGCTCTTGTGGGGAATTCAGGTTCAGGCAAGACGACTACGGCAAATCTTCTGGCATTGCTCTACAAACCAAGGACGGGCGGTATTTTTGTTGATGGGGTCAATATAGATGAATTTGACCATGCAGATTTTTTGAGGTCTCTTGGATATATTGGTCAGGAGACTTTTATTTATCATGATACCATTAAGGAAAATATCAGGTTTGGACTGGATCGCCGTGATCAAGAAATAATAGAGGCAGCGAAACTTGCTGATGCCCATGACTTTATTATTAATACTGATCAGGGCTATGATACAATTATCGGGGATCAGGGAATTAAACTGTCGGGAGGGCAGAGGCAGAGAATTGCCATAGCACGGATTATCCTTCGTAATCCCGATATTTTACTGCTCGATGAGGCTACCAGTTCTCTCGATAATATTTCAGAAAAGAAAATTATTGATTCTGTTCAGCAGTTATCAGAAAATATGACGGTTATTACAATAGCACACAGATTGTCAACCATTCAAGGTTCGGACATTATTCATGTGATGAAAGATGGGGCGATAGTTGAAGGTGGTACACATGATGCATTGATGGATAAGAAAGGTGAATATTATCAATTATATATCGGGCAGGAGAGGGAAACAAATGATAGACAGGGGTAAAAAATACCCATTTAACACCTAATTTCACTCTAGCAGTTCAATGATTCTTCGCATCTTTATCCTTTCTGGATCAGATGGTTATATTTCCATCGGAGAAGATCTTTGAAACGTCTTTGGATATCACAAATAGAATCTTTGCTTATGCTCCGATTACTTGTCGTTGCTCAAATCCGGTTTGTTCGGTGATCAAATTCGAACGTTGTTCCATGAGAAACAGATGAAGGATCTCCTTACATTCATGTCATGAAAATGTCCAGAGTAATTTGTGGGGAATGAATTCGTACTTGCATCGCGCACAACGTCTTTTTCCCCATGCAGTGTGTTAAACTTTTTGAATTACATTTTGGACATACAATTTTTGCCAATTTTAACTCCGTAAATTCTTCTTTGATTCAGGGGTTATAATAGCAGATTACTCCTAATTTATTTTTTGTGTGATTGAGTACCCATTGTGTCATAACAATGTTTACAGAGGTCAATCGCATCATAGCGTCTTTCTGCAAGTATTGTCCTGTATGTTTTCATCTTTTCAGATAACCAGATTTCTTGAATAGAATTTTTCCGTAAATCCCCTACAATCATTTTATTATCATAATCAGAACAACATGCACTTACCGTTCCATCCCAATTGATTGAAAGCTTATCAAATACTTCAGGACAAATATCAAAATGCTTCTTGACCGATGATTCGTGTGTTTTTAGGAATTTCAAGCGTTCACGATTCTCATTACTTAGTTTTACTTCCAATGGATCAATAATTTCCATCAAAGTCTTTCCAACAGTAACTAAATCAGTATGTTTTTTCATCATCTGAGAAAAATGATCAATTTGTTCTTGTGTTTCATATGTAGTCGTCGTTGCCACATGAATAAAGGGGAACGGTTTGTCACCTCGCTTTTGGTAGAGCAATTTGATATTGTCCACTAATTTATCAAAGAAGTCGATATTCCTCATCTCGGCATAGGACTTACTATCCACACCCTGAAATGAAAATTTTATACTATCTAATGGAATTTTGATTAATTCTTCAATCATTTCTCCCGTAATTTTACTCCCATTTGTGTTCAAATGACAGAGAATCTGGTTGTTTTTTGCTAATTTTAAAAAGTCTAAAAATTTTGGGTGAAGTGTAGGTTCACCCCAGCGAATGAACCGGATCGGTGTTTTAAAGAGAGTAATTTCATTAATTATTCTCTCAAAGATATCTTCATCCATCTTCCCTCGGGGTCTTTTTATTGATCCAGTACCAACCGGACACATAAGACAATGAAAATTACACATGTTTGTCAGTTCAATATCGAGATAGCGAGGAAAAGAAGGTAAATTAATAATCTTGTCGTTGGGATCCCCGGAGTTACAGACATTATAAATCGGTTTAAAAGGGTTCATTCTTTTCATGACAATTTCCCAAGATAGTAAATTGACTATATCGTATGTATTCAGCCGACATAATGATTATTGATCCCGGTATATCAGCGATAGTAGAGAGAATATTTTTTTGTAATTGCACTTGAACAATTTGTTATACACGGTATTCCTATTAATAATAAAAATGCAAAGTTGTGTATTACAAAAATTCACGGTTTTTTGAATGTGAAAGGAAAAATAGATTATCGATCGTACCTGAAGTCTTTCAAGACACAAGAATTGTATAAGGTCAAATAATATGCATGAATATCGTCGGAAGGAAAAAAAGTCAGAGGTTTTGGCAATCATCCCTGCCCGTGGCGGCAGTAAAGGGGTACCTAAAAAGAACATCCGTCCTGTCCTGAAAAAACCATTGATCACCTATACTATCTCTGCATCCTTATCCTCCCTCAGGGTTACAAGAACGGTAGTCTCAACAGAGGATCCTGAAATTGCCCGCATCTCCAAAAATGCCGGCGCTGAAATTATTACCCGACCGGATGAACTGGCTTCAGATAATGCAAACAGTATTGATGTAATCATCCATTCTTTGAATGTTCTTGAAGTGAAAGGATACGTCCCGGATATGGTGATTCTTCTTCAGCCTACCTCCCCTTGCAGAACATATGAGGATATTGATACAGCCATTGATTTATTCAATAGTGCCGATGCCAGTTCTGTTGTTAGTGTATGTGAAATGAATCATTCACCCTTCTGGAGCTTTACGATTGAAAACGACAACCTTATTCCCATTTTTGGAGAGAAATATCTGAATAAACGAAGGCAGGAATTACCGGGAGCATTCATGCCCAATGGTGCAATCTATATATCGACTCCCGGTTTTCTCTATAAAACGAAGGATTTTTTCTCTGGTAAGGTAATCCCGTACATTATGCCTCAGATACGAAGCATTGATATCGATACAGAATTCGATTTGTTGTTAGCGGAGAAATGCTTAAAGGAACAAAATTCACGCGAAAAATAAAGTAAGAATCATTTTTACCGTCTGGTGTATATACCGTTCATTACAATTTTCATGACATCTCACAGAGAGCGAGTGGTGGCAGATCAGGTAATGTTTAATTTATCAGGTAAAATTCAATTCCGGGTATTTTTTAGGTGATTCAACGAAATAATACCCAATAAATAATGAGAGAAATGATTGAGAAAATATTAGTTATATCTGAAAGTATCACATATTACCATCCGGTTAATCTTCATAACGTTGAGGCTGATCATGATACATGACGAATGGGATGACATTTACAAGCAGCGGGAATGGGGGAAATATCCCCCGGAAGAATTAATTCGTTTTATTGCCCGACGATATTATAAAGAACCCGATCGAAAATCAGTAAAAATACTGGAAGTGGGCTGTGGACCCGGAGCAAATATCTGGTATCTTGCTCGTGAAGGATTTTCCGTGTATGGAATTGACGGAAGTAAAACCGCGATCAACCAAGCAAATCTCCGGTTAAAAAAAGAAAATCTTGACGCTAAATTAACCGTAGGAGATATCATAAAACTTCCCTATGAAAATAATTTTTTTGATTGCGTTATTGACATTGAATGTATTTATGCAAACACGTTTGCAGACTCGATAAAAATTATTGAAGAAATTTGCCGTGTATTAAAACCTGGTGGAAATTTTTTTAGCAAGACATTCATGGAAGGAATGGTTAAACCCGGGGAGGGTACTCTGTTGAAAGGGGAGCAACATACGTATCAGTCAATCACCACCAGTGGACCACTCAGTGCCAAGGTTGGAATTCAACGACTGACTTCTGAAAATGACATCGCACGGCTCTATTCGGTGTTTACCATTGAAAGCATTGATTATCTTATCCGTAGTGAAGAGAACCGTAATTATGAGGTCAGGGAATTTTTAATTTCCTGTAAAAAATAAATTTTTGAAATCTTCTTACCAGGAAAAAAAATAAAATTATTTTTTAGCCTATCACAACATAAGCACAGAATGGGTTCAGGGGTGTACGCCTGATGTGATATTTATTAAGACCGCAGAACTCTTTTAGTGCAAGCGTTTCGCCCGGGAACGCATGCAGGTTCAGTTCATCAAAACCAATAACACTTCCCCGAGTCAGATGGTTTTCAATCGCTTCGAGACATTTAAAGGTTGGTTCATAAATATCCATATCGAAATAGGCAAAGGCAATGATTGTTTCGGGATTCTCATCAAGATATTTAACTATTGTTTTTGATGCATCACCCTTGACGAGCTCATATTTTTTGATATGGGAAATCGGGCTTTCCTGTTCGTGGTAATCGAGTACCTGCCGCAGATAATCTTCATACCCCTTGGTAACGGAAAATGACCCTTTTGAAGCAATCGTCGCATTACCATCTTTTGTGTGAATCGTAGGGAACCCTGAAAATGTGTCAAATCCTACAATTTTTCTGCCATAATTAAAGGGTTCATAAATACCCCGAAGAGATTCAAAGAGTGCAAGGTTCCGGCCCCACCTGACACCGAATTCACAGATTATACCGTGGACATCAACAATCTTCCGATATAAAAACTCCATATACAGCAGGTTTGACAATGCCTGTCGACTCATAAAAAGGGAGAGGTTATTCAGTCGTTCATTGGGTGGTATTGGGCAATCTCTAAAAAGATTGAAAAAGGAATTTCTCAATTCTTTTTCGCGTTCACTGGCATTCGTGATGATTCGAATTTCTTTATCAGCCATACGCATAATTTTCGTTGTAACGTCAAATAGATTTGGATAATGTGGATACATCGAAGGTTTTATTTCCGGTAATCCGGGAAGAAATCCGATTGCTCCACAAGCCGGCCCTGCTGTTGATCGAACAGATCCCTCTCCCGGCAAAGTTCCGTGTATTTCTCCGGATTATGAGTTACATGATAAGTGTAAAAATCGGCAACCAATTTTGAGAATGTCAATTTGAATCGGAAAATGCCATCATCCCGGGTTCGTCCACCCTGTAGTGAAAACACTTTATAACCATTAATTTTTGACCAGAGTATCTTGTTATGGACGACAAGATTATTCGGAACAACAGAGGAGTAATTAAAATCAAATGCACGGAGATAATCATGGGCATAATCCCCCATTCCGATAAGCAGGGACGATGAAATGATCTGTCCTTCATAACGTGCGGAAAAAAGCTGGGCGTGCTCACCCAGTGTTGAGAACAGGTTATTGAAAAAGTCCATAGAAAAATAATATACTTTGTCCGCATTGAGACGATCCATGGATTTCGTATAGAGTTCAAAAAATGTTTTTATGTTCTCCGGGCGTTTGGAAATTTCAATCTCAACTCCCCGACGCTGTGCACGGTTAATCGCCTTGCGGTTCTCCTGCTTGTAAGTATTCCAGATCGTGTCGAGATCCTGCGTGAGATCAACATAAACGATCTGGCTTTTGGATTCGGCAGTGACATACCCCCCCACAGTCTGATGATTCTTTAAGAGCGGGTGGAGTCGGACGAATTCAGAAATAAAATTATGTTCTTTACAATATCCTGAAAATTCCGAAAAAAAGCCATCCAGGAGTTGCTTTTTTGCGCTCTCATCCTGCAGGCAGATGAGCGGCCCCCCATAATACCACGGAGAAACAAGATCATAAAGGATTATTGTATCATCATCCCGGTTCTGAGCCTGGTAAAACGGCAGTGAATTGATCGGTTTTAAAAGCACAGGATGAACGATATAATTATCTTCGTTCCCATACACGATCATCTTTGGGTTTTTTCCAAAACGTTCAGTAATGGCTTCATCTTTCCCGTCGAAGAGGGTCAGATATTCCGGGCTGAAATAAATATCATGAGGGATAGGTTTTATCAGATCCTCACACTGATGCCAAGTATGGCGGTTAACATCAATGACTGAAAGTGCAAAATCCATATTATACATCCAGAATTTGTTTTAACGTCGTCGCCATCGTTTCAATATCCGTATCCGAAATACTCTGATGTATCGGAAGCGAGATGATGTGATCCGAAAGATAGGCAGAATCTGGGTACTTATTTCTGTCAATTTCATCAATAATCCGGTAATAGAGGGACACCGCCTCAATTCCCTGTTCCGTGAGAGTAAAGTACAGTTCCTGTCGGTTAATTTTTGTTGAAGTAATTAACATAGGGAAATTCAGGGGCACGACGCCTTCCGATAAATGCGGGTATATCACAAACAGACCCTTCAATTGACGGATTTTCTTGGATAACAAGGTATAATTGTGTATCCTTTTTTCTGATATACGGTCATTGTCAAACCTGAAAAATAATTCAAGACTTTCCTGCGAGATTTTTGGATATTTATTGGGGGATGTTATCGTTAATAAAGGATTATTAACTACCAGCAATCCTCCATCAGAAATCGGGTACATCTTGTGCAATGAATAGAATCCGATATCTCCAAAAGATCCCAGCCTTACTCCATGATGGGTTGAGAGATACGCATGGGCACAATCTTCAATCACTGCAATATTCCGGGTTTTACAGTAATTGATAATCTTTTTCAGGTCTGGTTGGGGAAAACCGAAATAATGTATGAGTAAAACTGCTTTTACCATATTATTTTGAATTTTTTCCACCAAATCGTTAAAATCGACTCGGAGATCCCGGTGGATTCGATAGAATTCGTGGGGAATATTTGCTGCGGTCACGGGATCCATTACCCCGGATCCTTCCCGGTCATTGATGCCAATATAAGCAGGCAGAAGGATTTTTTCATCTCTACAAAAACCAAGAATATCAAGAGCATGGGAAAATGCCACCCTGCCACTTGAATAAAAGAAATGATTCCTTAATTGAACCGCTGGTTCCGGCTGTTTTTTAATCATAAAGTTCTGCCCTCAGGTTCTTGCAATCCGGTATAATTTTTTCTCAATAAAGCATCGGTTATTTCAAGAGATGCCAGAATTTTGACGATCTTTTGTTCTGTATTCTCCTGAGTATAGGGGCTGCTGCAGCGTTTCATTCTTTCCCGGAAATCACCATCATACAGTGCTTTTTTAATGGATTCCCTGATTGTTTCCCTGTTATAATCCACATCAAGAACATTATCACCTCTCTCCCGCCCGCACTGCCGTGTACCGATGTTAACCGTGGGTAAGGAAAATGCCGGAGTTTCAATTAGCCCGGCACTTGAATTTCCAATCATGACGCTGGCGGTTGCCATCAGGATCAGGAAATCATCCCGGGGGAGATTCTTGTAAATCCTGATAAAAGGATATTTCCTGTAGTGACCGATCATATCAATGATCCCTTCACTGCCAGCATCATTATTCGGATAAATTACGATGCTCTGCAGACCGAGATCCCGTACTGCATTCATCGTTTCTTTCATCTGCTTCGCTGAATCCGCCACCTCATTGCTACAAGAGTGCTGGAGGACGATGATTACAGGTAATGAAAGGTCCAGCCCGTACCTAGCGGCAAATTCCTCTTTTTTTATTGCATCAAGATGATATTTTGTCGGAATACCCGGATTCCCGACAATAAATATTCGCGATGGGTCTTCCCCCATCTTCACGAGAATGCTGGCAGCTGCTTGGGACGCAGGAAAGTGAATGTGGGCATATTTGCTGATGGCATGACGTGTGATCTCATCAATATGGCCACCAGACGTGATATCACCACCGGAAATATGGGCAACCAGGGTGTTCATATATGCCCCGGCAATTGCCCCGGCGAGTGCCTCATTCCGGTCACCGGCCACTAAAATAATATCAGGTTTGTCCTCTTCGAGAATATCCGTGATTTTGCAGATAAGTTCTCCAAGCGATCGCGCCATGTCGGCAACAGAGGTGATGGGTTTTTGGTTAATGATTGCACGAATCGCAAGCTTGTCCTGCAGGATTTCCTGGAGAGTATTTCCATGTTTCTCGGATGTGTGCATACCTGTGATAATAAGGGAGAGAGTAAAGCCCGGAGTACCGTTGATCAGCTGGAGCAAATCCCTCATTACACCGTATTCCGCCCGTGAACCGGTAACATAGATCACTTTTTTTGTCATGGAATAATCCCCACTGAAACGATAACCAGCGTAGTGTTTATAGTATCCCCGTTCTGCCTTTTTTATTGTTTAGTCTTAAGCGGACTTTCAATTAAATGGGATCATCGATAAAATAATCTTTTCTTGCCCGGGTTCCGACGATTTTTTTGATATTCAGAAATGTGGGTAAATGGATACCGTTACCGGTCTTTTTTATCACGATATCCTCCCGATGAATTTCCTCCCCTTTTTTGATGTGACACCCTGCAACAAGATATTTTCTTGAAAGGTGCAGCATCTCATGCTCGGCAGGCACGGGTTTCTTTGTAAAGGATCCAAGATATTTTTCTGTCAGCCTGACGGTATCAACCATTGCTCTGAATTCATCGGGCTCGAGCGAGGCTTGGTGGTCAGGACCCTGAAGAGTCTTATCAAGCGTGAAGTGTTTTTCTATTACACATGCTCCTAGGGCGACGGCGATACCGGCCGCTAATGTTCCGACGGTATGATCCGAATAACCGACCGGCAGCTTAAACTTCTTTTTCAGTGTCAGGATTGCATTGAGGTTGGCATCCTCCGGATTTGTCGGGTAACTGGATGTGCAGTGCAACAAAATAATATTTTGATTTCCCTGCTCTCTGATAATGTTAACTGCGTCCCGGATTTCTTTCAGAGTGGCCATACCCGTCGAGAGGATGACCGGTTTGCTTTTTTGTGCTATATACGCCAGGTCGGGATGGTTCACAAGATCGGGCGAACTTACCTTATACGCATTCACACCGATCGTATCCAGCCAGTCTGTACAGGTGATCCCTTCGGGTGTTGATAAAAATTCAATGCCGTTCCGGTCTGCATATTCTGCAAGAACCTTAAAATCCTGCTCATCCAGCTCGAGCTTTTTCACCATATCATACTGGCTTTCAATATACCCGGTTGCCAGTTTCTGGTAGAGGGGTTTTGGGACATTTTTCACAATAGTTTCTTCAGTAATCCAAGTCTGAAACTTGACCGCGTCTGCACCGGACAATATTGCAGCATCAATCATTTTTTTTGCAAGATTGACATCGCCGTTATGGTTGACACCGATTTCGGCAATGATAAAACAGGGATGACCCTCGCCAATAATTCTCTTACCGATGCATATCGTGTTCATACTCCCTGCGGGTAAATATTTTCTATGAAAGGTCAAAATCTTTGTGAGAAGAAGCCTTTCTTCATTTTCTCAATTGTTTTTCTCAATAAGAAGAAACGTTGATCGAACACCAAGCAAATACTACAATGATTTGTCTACATTATTCTTTATGTTCAAAGAAATTAATACTAATCACAATTTCTGGCACCGGATGCCATATTGAAAGGTGACAAACTGATGTGGAAAATACCACTTTTTAAAATGTATTGGGATGAAGATGATATATCCCAAGTAAATAATGCAATACGATCCGGCATGAACTGGGCATTGGGTCCCCAGATACCCACATTTGAAAAAATGATTGCGGATTACATAGGTACTGATTACTGTGTTACATTCAATTCAGGCACATCCGCTCTTCACGCAACATTACTAGCATACGGGATTGGTGCTGGCGACGAGATCATCGTTCCCTCCTTCACATTTATCGCCACTGCAAATGCTCCAAAGTTTGTCGGAGCAAAACCTGTTTTTGCTGATATTGAAGATGCCGCGTTCGGTCTGGATCCGTCAGATGTTGAAACAAAAATCACCCCGCGGACAAAGGCGATCATCCCTATTCATTATGGAGGATTCCCCTGCAAAATCCGGGAACTCCAAAAAATTGCTGATGAACATGGACTAATCCTGATAGAAGACGCCGCTGAAGCTTTTGGTGCCCGAGTTGGTGACAGGAAAGTTGGAACATTTGGTGATTCCGCTATTCTAAGCTTCTGCCAGAACAAGATCATCACAACAGGAGAGGGTGGTGCCGTTGTTACTAACAACAGAGATCTATACGAGAAGATGAAACTGATCCGATCGCATGGGCGTCCGGACACCATCGATTATTTTTCAACCACTGATGTGCTGGATTATGTTTCACTGGGATATAATTTTCGTATTTCAACCATGACTGCAGCACTGGGAATTTCGCAATTAAACAAGATAGATCAGATCATCTCGCAACGACGATCTGATGCAGATTATTATCGTACAGGTTTAAGCTCAATTTCTAACCTGTTAGTCCCTAATGAGGAGGAAGGCACATACCCGGTCTACCAGTTGTTTTCTATAAGAGTAAATAAGCGCGATGATTTGATGAAATATCTGGGAAATAAAGGAATAATGACCAAAATCTATTTCCCCCCGGTTCATAAAACACATTATTATCAAAATGTGTTGAAATATACCTGTTCGTTGCCAGTGACTGATGCTGTATCCAAGGAGATAGTAAGTCTTCCATTTTATCCGGGAATTAGCCGGCAGGAAATTGATACCGTAATCGGAGAAATTAAAACGTTCTATGGGAGAAAATGAATGGTCACAAATTATTATGAAAATAAAAAAATACTTGTAACCGGAGGTGCCGGTTCCATTGGCGGCCAGTTAGTGAAGAAATTATTAGATTTCAATCCTTACGTTATCCGTATTTATGATAATAATGAGACCGGCCTTTTTGATCTCGAAAAGGAACTCCATTCGGATAAAATCCGGACACTTGTGGGAGATATCCGGGATAAGGATCGCCTTATTATGGCTATGGATGGAATCGACATTGTATTTCATGCTTCAGCACTGAAACATGTCCTGCTCTGTGAATATAACCCGTTCGATGCCGTAAAAACAAATGTTCTAGGAACGCAGAATGTCCTCGAAGCTGCGATTGCAAATAAAGTACAAAAAGTGATTAATGTCAGTACGGATAAAGCCGTAAGCCCGACGAACGTGATGGGTGCCACGAAATTGCTGGCAGAACGCCTGACCATATCGGCAAATTATTACAGCGGCAGTAAAAAGACGGTATTTTCCAGCGTGAGATTTGGAAATGTATTAAATTCACGCGGCTCCGTTATTCCCCTCTTCAAAAAACAAATTGAGTGCGGAGGACCAGTTACGGTCACTGATAAAAACATGACACGGTTTTATATGGATATTCCGGCAGCAGTTAATCTGATAATCCTGGCGGGGGACTTGGCCCGGGGACGTGAGATATTCATCCTGAAGATGCCGGCACTCAATATTCTTGATCTTGCGAAAACGATGATCCAGGAACTCGCAGAATCATATGGCCATTCCTCTAAAAATATTGAAATAAAATTTATTGGCAAGCGAAGCGGCGAGAAAATTTATGAAGAATTAATGACTGAAGATGAAATTGAACGGGCGTATGAAAACGAGAACATGTTTATTATTCTTCCTGAAACTCTTCCGTTTGAAAGTCCGCTTATGTATCCCGTCCCGAAATCATTCAAAAAGGCATCATCACCTAAATATACCTCAAATAATGCTCGTTTGATAAATAAAAAAGAGATCGAAGATTTAATTCGCTCACTAATTTAACACTTCTATTTTATTTTCAAATATTTTTTTATTTTGCTAGTAGTTCTCTGAATCGTGTTATTGCCCTGCCATCAGCATATCGATCCAATTCTTCTTTGACATATGTATCAATGAAAATATTATGATCCTCTTCTGATATTTTATAAAGCCAATAATTAACGAATGTTATTAAATCCCTGAAATTATGCGCGACAAAATTTGGGATATAATCGTAATAACATCCACTGAATCGGTTTGTTGGATCATAATAAAATGCCTTTATCCTTGCTCCCAGCGCTTCAATTGTCGGAGAGGTAAATGGAGCTGAGATAATTAGATCTGATGCGGCAATCACTTCAGATGGATCCGCATACAATTCATCGGTAAGAAAACATCGTGGATGATCCCGGATTTTATTGTAAAATGGCGCCAGATCCGGTTCAACTCTTAATATATACTTCAATGATTTCTTATTTTTAAAAATGATTACAACATCTGGACATTCATTCAATAATCTCAAGACACTATTAATAAAAATAATCATATCTTCTTTATGTAACGGGGTAATGTCTTCCGCACTTGTGTCAAAAACCCCAATAACTTTTTGGGGAGAAATTATTCCATTTTTTGCAAATTTTTCTCTTGCATTAAATAATGTCTCATTACCGAGGTTTTTTTCTTTTACATCCATTATATGTTCAGACCATAAGCATCCCAATATTAAAAAATTTTTAATATTTGTTGGATGATCACGATAATGATTAGCCATTTTATTTCCCCAAACTACAAAATTATCATAATAATAATACGCATAATGTGTTACGAGTAACTCCTTGAATTTTTTCGGAGTGATCAGGTCAAGATTATTACATGAATGGGCATAGCACCATGTCTTTATCCCTTGTTTTTCCAATACAACATTTCTGATAATATCCGATGGCAGATATTCATTGTATGATACATAATGTTTGATCGAATATTGTTCACTAAAAGCTTCCCAAACTAAATACCTGTATAAAATTTCGGGAGTTAATTTTATTATAAAAATATGCTCTGATAGAGAATTAACTAAACTGGAAAGATAAACGGGGAAAAATTTTTTCAGGAAAATTGTAATAAAAAAATTCATATTAATATTTCTTAAATCATTTCTTATGTCAATAGTTTTATAGTTTTTATCGGATATTTTTTCTTTGTATTGCTCTGATATTTTCTCTTCTACACAAAAAACCGTGTTTTCATGATTGATGTTTTCTCCATCAAGTAAGAAATCAAATGTTCGATATTTATTGTTGAGAGACCAGTCACCGCTGCCTACACGTATTCCATATCTGAAAATTATTCTTTCTCGTTTATTTAAAGAAGGAATTCCAATCTTTGTTAAAATCCAAAAGGGAAATACGAGTAAAATGCCTAAAACCATTATTTTTTTAATCAAGTGATAAATTTCAATAGAGATCTTTCCCAAAAAAGAAACATTTGCATAATACTTTTTCATGAAATCAAGATTAAGGGAATTTATATTTTTTGTATCGCAATAAGTAACACCAGGATAGAATATAATATCCTTTTCGCCGATTCCAGTTTCTTGCGATTTGATTTCCAAAAATAGATTTAGCCGATGTAAATCATAAAGAGTTGGAGCCAGACTTTTTTTATATGCATCTTCAATAGCATCAGAACCTATGAAATTTTTCATTAATTGGATCACTTTGCTGTTTCCGAGCTCCTCATAGAATATTTTTTCGACCTCTTCAAGTGCCGTTCTAAAAAAATTATATTGTACGTATAAATCCATATCCGCATACTTTATTTTTACAATTGTATTTTGATCAATACCTTTTTTGATGATTTTCATTTTTTCAACTATAGGACTTATCAAAAAATAATAAACCTGATTTTTTTTATAAACATGATATAGCACTAACAAAACCCAAAAAAATCCAATTTCTTCGAAAACAATGATTTTGCGATTTTTTTTATTTTTTAAAATTTTCACCAAAACTCACCCAAAATGTATTAGAACATATCTGTGTTTGAGGTATTATGGGTTTTTGTAGATATGATTATTAGTTGAAAGACTTCTAAAATTTAGGGGTATATTCCTTATTAAACCACTAATATAAAGAAAGAGGTACGAAAAGAAAATGAAAAATATAATATATGGACTTCAACGGAAAAAAAGTGAATCATTTTTGATTAAGGTGTTCTTATATGTGAAAACGATTAACCGATTTCTCACCTTGGGAGTTGTCACAGCGGCGGGAGGAATCTGATGGCGCACCACCAAATGAGCGTTTTCAACTGATTTTTTTATTGAACTACGGTAGAAAAATTAGTGGTTAGAATGACATTGTACCATTATTTATGGAATTTCTGGCCAATCTATCGGTAAATTCCAAGTCTCATTTTTTTCCAGATTCAATTCCTTTCCCAGACAACACATGGTCATACATACTTCCTTATACGGTGAAACTACCATTTCCGAAACCGGATGCCAATATCCAAAATACTGCTGTGCAACCGGTTCCGGCGCAAGACGGGTTACTTCTAAAAGGAAATCATGGACATTCAGTATAATATAGGGAACAAGAGATTTGCCATCCCATTCATCAAAAAATGCAATTTTTTCATAGGATTTTGTGATATCTTCAATTGATGCAGTATTTTCCACAAGCCTGACATCAAAGATGAAGTTTCTTTTTGTCACTCTCCAGCACTCCCTGATAATATCTCGCCAATTCGGTGCGAGATGGATCGCCCTGGAACAATACACGATGTCAAAGGATTCATCCCTGAATGGGAGCGCGCCTCCATCACTCGTTGCAAATGATGTGCCAGGAAAAAGTTTTTTTGCTTCTTGGACCATCTCCCATGAAAAATCCACACCAGTATATATGACGGATGGCTCAATAGATTTGAAAACCTGATAAAAACCACCGGCCGCACATCCAACGTCAAGAATCGAAATATTTGGTTGAATTACCTTTTTAAGAAAAAACTCTTCAGACGTGTAAACCTCATCAACAGACTGCCGATTTTTCGCATAAAATTTTACCGCATTCGGTATAGACCAAGGGTTTTTTTGATTTTATCAGGCGACATGGTGTGTATTCCAGAGGGAGGTCTGATGAAATGAAACATTATACTCTTGTTTTCAGTACTTATTCTAAGGATTGCTTTCAATATACTTGTGAATATAACCAATTACCAGTTTCATTTGTTGGATTGGACCAATCGTTACCTTGATGCATTCCTTAAGTGCGGGGTGATCATAGCCGGGTTTTATAAGAATTCCTTTGGTTTTAAGGTAATCCGTTAAAGGTGTCACGAGTTTTTGTCCAACCTTGATATTGAGAAAATTCGCATGGCTGGGATAACTGGAAAAACCCATTTTTTCCATTTCCCTGGAAAGGAACTCTCTTCCTTCAGTAATATCAATCACATTTTTGGAAACGACCTCAGGATGATCCAACAACAGACCCCCAAAAAGAACGGCAAGACCATTGGTCTCATAAATCGGACGGAATTTGGCAAGAGAACTGATCATCTCCGGATTTGCAGCGGCAAACCCCAGTCGCAACGAGGCAAGACCGTAGGCCTTCGAAAATGTCCGCGTCACGATAAGATTTTTGTGGGTCTTTATATATTTGATCATTGAATGGGGATAATAGGGATAATATGCCTCGTCTATCAGGAGCAGGATGTCCTTTTCTTCAACATATTTTATGAGATTGGCAAGTTCTTGCGGGTCTATTACACATCCCGTCGGACTGTTTGGGTTTGCAAGCGCGATAAGTTTCGTTTTATCATTAATCGTCTTGTATACATCACTCATGGAAAAGGTGAGATCCTTTCCATAGGGTACTTTCCGTAATACAGCTTGGTAGAGTTGGGCATAAATTTCGTACATCGCATAGGTGGGATCAGGAATAATGATCTCGTCACCTGGGTTAATGAACACTTCAAAAACGTTTTTTATTGCTGCATCAGAACCCGCAGTTAGAAGAAGATAATCTTCATCCAGAGCAAGCACCCTGCCTAATTTTTCATATAGGGGATATAC
>Ga0268276_1001070_pt1 | contig 28777 bp, 38 predicted proteins | sample saktaG_4_FD_190145 | JGI IMG/M metagenome (GOLD analysis project Ga0268276, IMG submission 190145) | Saline water microbial communities from Sakinaw Lake, British Columbia, Canada - sak_2010_1_5_45m | ecosystem: Environmental > Aquatic > Non-marine Saline and Alkaline > Saline ...
TCAGTTATAAAAGTATCTTCTGTTTCTCCTGAGCGATGGGAAACAATTACTTTCCAGCCTGCTTTTTTTGCAAGATTGAATGCATCTATGCTTTCAGATAGAGTGCCTATCTGATTTGGTTTAAGAATAAGTGAATTACAATAGTTCTTTGAAATAGCTTCTTTGATTATCTTTGGATTAGTAACAAGAAGATCATCACCTATTAGATTAATCTTCTTTCTAGTAAGATAATAGAAATCAACCCACGCTTCCTTATCATTTTCTGAAAAAGGATCTTCAATGGAAGTGATCTTAAATTCTTTCATTAATGCTAAATAATAATTAATTAATAGATCTTTATCATATTCTTTCTTGTTAATTAAATAGGTTTTTTTCTTTGAATTGTAAAATCCATTTGCAGCACAATCGAGCCCAATGGTTACGTCCTTTGCATAACCTGTTTTTGCTATTGCATCAGATATTAACGCGATTGCAAGACGTGAATCAGAGATATCTGGGGCAAAACCACCCTCATAGCCAACGTTGGTTGCATTTAATCCATACTTCTCAAGAAGTTTTTCTTTTAGTTTATGATAAATTTCTACTGATGCCTGAACATTTTTTTCCAAATTATTAAAATGTGGGATTATTTGGAATTCTTGGAAAGGCAATGCATCGCCGGCATGGGCTCCCCCATTAATTATGTTCAAGATTGGAATGGGCATGATGTGTTTATTGTTTTTATTTAATCTCCCAATATATTTATAGAGTGGGATATTAAGTTCAAGTGCAGCAAGACGTGCAACTGCAAGACTTGTTGATAGAATCGCATTTGCTCCAAGATTGGATTTGTTTTCGGTTCCATCAAGTTCAATTAATTTATTATCAATTGCTCTTTGATCAAATATAAACATTCCTTTAAGAGCTTTATTAATTTTAGTATTAACATTTTCAATTGCTTTCTTTACATCAAGACCAAAATACATCTTGTCCTTATCTCTAAGCTCAATTGCTTCTTTTAAACCATCACTAGTTCCTGATGGAACAGAAGCAGAAGCAACTGCATTTCCAGAAAACACAAAAGTTCTTATGGTAGGAATTCCACGAGAATCAAGAACCCTTATTGCTTTTATTTGTTTAATTTCTCCAAATTCTGGAATATTAATCTTGGACTTGCTTTTTTTCATATTAATCATCTTTTAATTTTTTTAATATTTCTTGTTCTTGCTTCTTTTTTATTATTGAAGCAACATCAAATTTTGCAAAATCAATGGCCCCAATTAAATTTCTCTGCAATGCTTTTGTGGCATAGGAATCCAGATAGGAATAATCAAAAGCTTTTGGCTCAATTAAATACTTCTTAAATAATTCAAAATCTGGTGTTATCACATGCAATTCTTTTATTTCATCAATAAATGGTTTGTGATTGTTTGATAAAGTTTCTTTTACAAGTATAACGTTTGCTTTTGTATATCTTCTAATATAGAAGGCATCTGTCCAAACATCATGCCCAACAAATAAAGCATTATCCACATCTAGTTTATTTGTTTTTAGAAAATGAATTTTATGATAATCATCCTCTGCAGTTGGGTTTTCTTCAAATTTCTTTTCTTTAAGTTCCCTATCCTGAGGAGATAAACTATTTAAGTATGAATCATCCACATAGGCAATATTGTTTTCATTAAAATAATCAAGTAAATTGTTTTCTTTGATAATTGGCTCAGCAATTTCTTTCTTAAGCCCAGTAACTAAATGCATATTGATATTGTTTTCTTTACAAAAAGTAGAAAGATTATTTAGATATGTATGTTGTATTTCCTTGTTTTTGTGGCCCTTAACTAAAACATCGTAAAATCCAAAAATAATGTGTTTCATTCCTATTTCCTCGTGATTTATCTAATTACCATCTATTTATATACTATTATATAACAATAATGAATATAAATATAATTGATACATATATATACAGCTAATAATATACTTAAAGGGTGCTATTGATATGGGAAAACAACTTGCAAGTGGGATTTTAATAGGAATAGGTATTGGACTTTACATTCCTGATTTACCAGGAGTATTATCCAAGGTAAATATGTATTTGGGATTAATAGTGATTGTTGTTGGAATAATACTATTAATTAATTCAAAGGATTAAAATTGATTATTTTTTTTCCTTTAGTGCATTCTCAATATCCTTAAATATATCTTTTATTTCATCTACAGAATGCACTTCCGGTTTCTTTTTAGAAAATAGTACTTTGAATGCAGCTATAATTCCACCCTTTTTTTTAGGAATAATAATTGGCTCATCAACTCTTGATAAGTCAATGTTCTTTTCGATGGGTGCTTGAGGTTTATTCTTTGATGATCTAATTGTTTCTCGTATATCAATAACTACATCTGCTTTTTTGTTTATTGCACTTTGTTTATTTGTAAACATGGTTCCGGTTTCTATGCTTTTTTTGTTGGTTTCAATTATTTCTTTATCAATGTCAACATCTTTTGTCTTTGATGCAAACAAGGTATTTACAAAATCAGCAACCTTATTGGTTTTTGGTTCAATAACAGATCCAAATGCAATTCCTGAATCTTTTATTCTTTTAATAACCGCAATTGCAATATCTCTCCCATAACCCTCATCCCTAATTGCAAGTTTAATTTCATCTTCTGAAAAATATTTTGCTCTTGGTAATAGGGTATTAAATAAGTAATCAATTTCTTTTTTTTTAGTCTTATCTTCTGCTGTTTGCTTTTTATTTTCAATAGTTATATCAGCAATCTCTTTTGAAGAAGCAGTAACTAAGCTATAGCTTTCAAGCTTTTGTTTATATTCTGGAAATTTAGATAAAATAATTATCAAATGCTCATATTCCTTTGCAGATTCAAACTGAAGAGAAACATATTCATCATAGGTTAGTTTTTTACGATTATATAAATCATCGATTACTTCTACGTTTTGTCTTACTTCCCTATATCTCTTAAACAATTTTTCTGGATTCTTTTTTGATAGAGGGAGTATAAAAACAAACAAAACATAAAATAAGAATACAATTAGGAGAAATAATAATAGATAGAATAAGCTATTTTGTGGAATTGCATCAATAAAACTTTTTTTAAAAGAATCACCTATTAATGATTCCCCAGTATACACTGTCAATAATATTGGATACATATTCACACATAATATTTACAAGTTTTACTTAAATAGATATCCAAACTAAATTATCTCCTCTAAGAAGAGTTTCAACATATTTGGTTTTGGATTTACCATCTTTAAGTTCTTCTGCGTCTTCTAGAACTATATTCATATGAACATCGAATGCTCTTAGTTTACCTCTTATTTGAACATTGTCCTTAAGAAGTATTAATACTTGTTTGTTAATTGCATTATTTAGCATATCAAATGGTCTTGTTATTTTTGAGTTTGTATCTGTCATAAAATCACCTTTTTTAAAAAATAAATAAACTCCATAATTATTGTATTGCTTTCATTTAAATACTTTTCTTTTTTACTTTTTACGAGAAAATAATCTTTTTAGGAAACCAAATAGTCCTCCACTTGATTTCTTTGAAGATTCTCCTTCTTTTCCTGTTATTTTTTTTGCTATTGCTCTGAATGAATTTGCTGATGGGCCTTTGGGAGCATGAATTAATAGTGGTTTGATTTTCTTAAGAAGAAATGATTCCCTAATATCTTCTGCATATGGAATCTTGCCATAGCAGGGAAGTTCTAGCATTTTCATTATTTCCTTTTCAGAGATTTCTCCAGAAATGTTACTTACCTTATTAATTACAATTCCAAGAACTTTTAGATTTAATCTCTCTGCAACAATCTTCACCTTGAAAACATCTGCAACCGATGGAGAGGTTGGTTCAGTAATTAATAAGATTTGTGTTGATGATGACATTGCAGCTATTACGTTTTTATCAATACCTGCGGGTGCGTCTATTAAAATATAATCATATTGATTATATAAACTTTTTACTACTGAAACTAATCTTTCAACATCTACTCTTTGATAGGTTGAGATAGATAATCCAGAAGGAATAATTTTCAAATTACCTGGGCCATCATAGGTTGCATCTCCTACTGATGAAGAACCTAACAGAACATCATGCAAGGTTATTGGCGGGTTATCAACACCAATAAGTAAACTTAAATTTGACATTGCAATGTCCGCATCTATCAAAAGCACAGAATGACCCTGTTCAGCTAATGCAAGTCCTAGATTTGCAGTTAATGTGGTTTTACCTACTCCACCTTTTCCAGAAACGATTGTAATTATTTCACTCATAATCATTCACATTTTATTTTAATTAATTAAATTATTTGAGACATTATCTTTAAATAATTTTCAAGATCATTTACAAGTGCTTGAACTTCAATTCTTGATAAACTATCATTTGCTTTAATAAAATATACCTTATCATTTAATTTAAAAATTATTTGCCATCCTTTTGATTCAATTAATATTATTGAAAGATTATTGAATTCACTATTAATATAATTGTACATGGCTGCACTTTTAAAACCTTCTTTTAAATCCTTTTCAGTACTTCCAATTACAATTCCAGTCACATCAGTAACTACAATATGATTAACTAAATGCTTCTGCCTTAGTTTTAATAGAAAATCATCTAGATTTTTTGAATTCAAATTTATTTTTTTGTATTCCAATAGAGATGATAGGCCAGCAGTATCTGATGTATCTTCTAGGTTTAAAACCCTGTTGGATAACCTTGTTAATAATCTTGTTATAGTTTGCATAATAAATCTTTTTTTAATTTTTAATTACTCTTTTAATAAGTCAGAAATGTGAAATCTATTAAACACATCTATTTTTGATTCCTGCACTTCTATTTTATTACTTAATAATTTATCTAATAACGTCTCATTATATTTAATATTTAGTTTAGCTATTGAACCATTATCTATTTTATAATCAAATTTAACTTTATCATTAAAAATTAATATTAATTTTATTTGATCATCAGTTAAATTATAGATGTTTAATAATCCATCTTTATTTCCATAGGAATTTATTCCTAGATTAAATGCATCTAATCCAAATAACTCAACATCATAGGCATCAATTAAAAATATTGAACCAACAACCTTTCCTTTTGTAAAAATAATTATACTTTCTTCAAAACCATACTTTCCATTAACAGCTAGATAGGTGTATCCTGAGAACTTTTTTGTTCCTAAATCCAAAAATAATTTATCTGGAATTAATTGTTCCAGAAAAACATTTTTCACCAAAGGAGTGGTCACTGGTATATTCATAGTTTTATTCAACTCTTATATCTATCTTAATTTATCAATGAAGACAACCTGATCAACTGTATTCTTAAGAGCTGTTGCAGAACCTTCTTCAACTAAAAACACCATTGTTTTTTTACCATGGGTTTTTGCTTTTAAAATTGCAGGCAAGTAATCTGAATCACGTGTTACAAAAACAATTGTATCAATTTCTTTGTTGTGGACTATATCTGTTGCATCAACTGCCATTGCAACATCCACATCACCAACAGTAATTACTGTTTCAAAGCCAATGTTAACAACTGCTTCCACAAGTTTATCAGTAGCGTATTGATCAAGAAAAACTTTTGCAACCTTAATGGCACCCTGTGATTTTAAATAATTCTTAATCTTTGAAAGATCAATATTAAATTCTTTTCTTAGAATATTTGGACCATCAACAAATATTGCAATATTGTTTCTTCTTGCGATTTTTGGAGCACTATCTTTATTGATAAATAAACGTAATAATTTATTCATAATTTATTCCTTCTTTTCAATTATATACAGCCTAATGAACTGCTATAAACTTTTTAACTTATCCCTCAAAAATATATTTGAAAGGAGTGAGTTTGATTTCTACAATCGAAATCATAAGTAAAATATATATTATATTTAATTAAAATGATTTATAAAGGTATCTTAATTTATATAATATTATGGGTACCAAACAAGTATTTTCTAGACCTTTTAATCTAGTTTATGAAAAAGATTATCCAAACCTATTACTTGGGCCTGGGATATATGCAGATTATCTTAATGCTAAATATTCATCTCCTAAGGATTGGGTAAAGTCAGATATTAAAAAAATTGATGAAAATAGGAATAAACAAATTTTTTCTTTTGAAAAATACACTAAAGAGGATGCACTTCTTCCAACCAGAGAATTATCTGAGCTTCAGTTAATTACCCAAAGTACAAAAACAACTGAACTTGAAATCACCTTGGGAACTGGAGAACGAAAAGTCATAGACAACGTTTCAGGAATAAACAATCCATTCTTTGATATTGAAAATCTTAGGATTGTTGAAAATATACAAGTTCCAAAAGCCATTGATAGGGTTGTTTCAGACAATTCCCTCCCAGCAACAACAGGAATGATATCACTTTACAAAAAATTAGATGATGTTTATAAAATAGAACAATTATTATCTGTGGGGCTGCTTGGAAATAAAAACAAAAGATCACTTGTTCCAACTAGATGGGCAATAACAGCTGTTGATGACACTCTTTCAAAGGACATTATTGAAGATATAAAACATAATCAAACAATTGATAAATATGAATTGTATACCTTTGAATTTTATAAAAATAAATTCTATATAATTATTATGCCTCTTCCATGGTCATTTGAAATGATTGAATCAAAAGGATCTGGTGAATTTTCAATAGACTTTGAACACTATGAAGGTAGACGTGATTATGCGTCATCTGTTACAGGAGCCTACTACGCAGCAAGGTTAGAGATAACTAAACAGCTAAGTGAAAGAAAAAGATGTGGGAGAATACTTATATTAAGAGATATTGATGTTAGCTATCAATCTAAGGGGGTATGGGTAATAAGAGAAGCAGTAGCAGAAGCAATGCAAAAAAAACCATTTGTTTTTGAGACCATAGACTTACTCCTAAAGTACGTTGATGAAGAATTAAAGATTAAAGGAACCATTAAATATTGGACTGATAAGTCAACAATCCTGAAGGAAAATAAAATGCAAAGAAGGTTGTTTGAGTTCATTTAATTTTTAAATGAATAAACTGAAATATAATCTGAAATAAAATAAAATTGTAGCAATGGATATAATTATTTGAATTATATAAAAGGTCCAAACTAATTTTTTTTCTGTAAATCTACCGGTTCTTAGGATAAGGTGGGTTAATGATCCACCTTTTGGACTTGCTTTAATGGTTCTATTTTTTTGAGGAATTCCAAAGCATTCTGATTTGAAATTGTGAGAAATCTTAATGAAAAACTCAATTACGTATAATAAAACTAGGAAACCAATCAAAAATTCCATATGCAAAACAATTGCAGATATTCCTGCAAGGGATCCCGATACCAATGTAATAATATCCCCAGGAAATATTTTTGAAGGATATCTGTTGAACTTCAGGAATCCAATGAGTGCACCCAACCAACAAGCAAGTATTATTAATAAAGTTATTTCTCCTTGAATGAATGCAATTATTGAAATGGTTGAAAAAATAATTATTGATAATCCAGCTTCCAGTCCATTAAACCCAGCTAGAAGATTAAATGCATTAGTTGCAGAAGTCATGACTAGGGGAACAAATATCCAGGCATAAAGTAAACCAAAACTAATGGTCCCAACAAATGGGATATAAAGGTTATTAATTCCATGGAAGATTGCAAATAGAATCATTGGAACAGAAAATAATATGGGAAGTATAAAATGTTGCCATTGGGATATTCCTTTCTTCCATCCAAGAACATCATCTATGAATCCCACAAAAAGAATTAATAGCATTGTTATGATTATTAATAGCATTGATTTAATATCAATAAAAACATAGGGATTAAATGAAATTAAATAATAGATTGCAATTGCCAATAGAATTGATAGCGTAAATCCAAAGAAAACAGGAACACCTCCAAGTTCAGCCACATTATTTTTTTTGAACTTGTTCATGTCCTTTCCAATCCAACCTCTAGCTCTAGCTAATCCTATAAACTTAGGAGTAACTACTAAAAGAATAAACCAGGATAGGAATAAAGAAAAAATAAAGATGAGAATTGAAAATAGTGTTTTGTAGTCTATCATCTAATCACTTTAATTTATCTTTATTAACTTTGAATACATTTACGGATCCAGTTGTATAAACTGTAGTAAACAAACCATCTAGGCTTGGATCAGAAAACCACATTCTTGTGAACATGGCGTCATTTGCACTTTCATTTAATATATATAATGCAATGTTGTTTGGATCTCTATAAATATACACAGGAGTGTTCTGCATAAGCTCATTTGGTTTATCTTGCCAGATTGCTGGAAGCTTATTAAACTCAGCCTCTGGAATCTGATTTTGCCCACAAGAATAATTTATAACCCCAGTAACTTCTGTTTTTGTACTTGAACAAGGTAGAACTGTTCCAAAATATTTTGTAACTCTTGGATCACTTGTATTTGTAGTTACATAGGCATACATCCCAAAAGAACCAAACCTTCTGAAATAATCTGATTCTACAGGTATATAATCAGCTTGATATTTAATTAATATTTCTTTTGCTTTGTTAACATCATCAGTTATCATGAACATTGCAACATCTGAATCTCCTTCAATAAAAGAGTTGGTGTTATCAGTTGCAACCTTCCTTTCTGAAAAATATGCAATCCAGTGCCCATAGTCCCACCAATTAAATATATTTGCATTCACATCTGTATTATCGTAAAGCCAGAAAACAGTATCCTTCCAATCTGTTTGCTCATCAATTGGAGGAACATTTGTTGAAACAAAGAAAGAACCAGCTGCAATTGAAATTAAAAGTATAACTCCAAGCACTATAACAATAGTTCTCTTGGTTATTAATTTGTCTTTATCCTGTATCCATTCAGATATTATATAGAACAACACACCACACCCTGCAGCAATTGGTAATCCAAGGGTATAGGTGAACTTTAATTTAAACCAGGCCATGAATAGAGTTATTGCTATCCAGAAAAATAATAATAAACTAATGTAATCTTTTTTCTTAGTTGTAAATAGATAAATAATTATTCCCAATAGGGCTGCAAATGGAACCCAGAGCAGGAAACTATATTTTTGCAGGAAGAACTGATGTCCTGTGTTTTCTTCTCCGACAGTAGCTCCAACAACATCTGTTGGAGAGACATTTGTTTTATCAAATCTATCTATGTTATCTTGATTAATTGGTATGTATTGAGTTACATAATAGGTTGTATCCTTTATCCAAGCTGAACCAGTTAATAATGTTGCTCCTGCTGTGAACAATACCATTACCACAACAAATATTTTCACAAAGGATCCAATTTCATTATTTGTTGCATTCTTGTATGCCATATAAATTACATTAACAATAAAATACGCAATCATGACAAGTGGAATTAAAATAAACATTCCCCAGGTTATTGACATAAGTATAAAGAATGCAGAGGAAATAACTGCATAAGTAAGATATTTCTTAGTTGCATGCACGTGCTTCATTGCTTTAATAAAGAAAATAAATCCAAGTACTAGCCATAGGAAACCTAATGAATCATCTTCAAAGAAACCAGCCATGGTTCTATAAACGAAGGCAGGGATTGTTGCAGCAACAACTGCCATAATGAAACCGGTTTTACGATTGTACATCTCCTTTCCTAGAAAATACATTGCAACAGCAATTAGTGCACCAAACAATGCAGGAAGAACCCTAGCATAATCCATGAGCAACCATTTACTGTATCCTGCACCCAGGGTCGTAATTGTATAAATAAAAGCTGTTACTGACCAGAGAAATTGAGGCCTAGCTCCATAGGGTGATCCTCCCTGTTGATAGAATCCAAGTGGATCATTGGCAGGAAGATCTCCTTGCACCATGTACCCAACTGCACGAAGATGCCAATAGGGATCATATTCGTACATGTAATCATATTTTAATAGATGACCTCTAATTGAAAAGGCCATTATAAAAATAAGAACAAGTAATATAATTAATTTGTATTTGCTTATGCTAGTTTCTTTGTTTTCTGCTTCGTGTTCTGACATATAACCACTACTTTATGTAACAAAAATGTAATAATGTATATATAGCTATATATCATAACGTATTTAAATGATTAAGGTGATTAAAAAATTCGAAATAAAAGTTCTTACAAAAGCAATTTTGGCGAAAGTAGTATTTTTTGAAAACCGTTGTAAAGACAGAAAGTTAGCAATAAGAAATATTTAAATAATAATAGATACCATATTAAATTATGCAAATTAAAACAATACCACTATCAAACTTAAAAACGGCAGATGATTTACAACAACAAATACTTAATCCAACACACAAAAAGAGATATAGAACATATGGATATATAAAAAATAGTTACAACCGAAACTCGTCTTTATTTGTTGGCGCTTATGATAAACACAAATTAATTGGCATTGTTTTTGGGCATATTAAAAAAAACAAAATTTTACTTGGAGAAATGGCAATTTTAAAAGAATACAGAAATAAAGGTATTGGTAGTAAATTAATTACTTTTTTTGAGAAACAAGTAAAAAGATCTGACAAAAAATATATTGAACTAGGTGCTTTTGGAGACGCCGAAAAATTTTATATTAAGAACAAATATACGCCGCTACTATTTGCACAAATTTACTACAATAAAGTTCCAAAAAACTACACTAAATTTGGATTAAATATTATAAAAGAAACAAATTATAAAGACGCAAAAAGATGTTTTATAGAAATAAAATATGATCCAAAATTAAAAATTAAAATACAAAAACAACTCAAGGCATATAATGTTATTTATTTATTTAGAAAAAAAATCTGATGGTGATATGATAAGACACAAGTCCGAAATAATTTGCTTTGCAATTAAGTAATTGGATGTATGTTTAATTAGCTCTGGTTTATTTCTTATTTCCTGTATTTGGTTGTAAATTTGCTTTGAATGTTTGGAAGAATACTCCAAAATTATATTCTTATGAGTAATAATAAAATAAATTTTATTTGTATCCTCCCTATATAATATTTTTAACATCATAATCACTTCACTAAACAATAATCTATATCATCATATATATTTTTATTCAAAATATCTAACTGTATTGGGCATCGCCCACATTTAGATCGTAATTTACAATTTGGACAACCAATTATTTGTTGTTCCCGCCAATATTTAAATTGATAAGAATTCCAAACAAATATAACCCTTTTTGGATCAGTTAACTTCACACTAAAATCTGGCTTGAATTTAGTATATTCTATCAAAGGACAAGGATATGCAATCTTATCCACAGATATATGATAATAATGTATACCACCGCCACACTCAAACACATATTTTTTACCATCTATTCTCTTAAAATCAGAAATATCTAAATCAATATTATATAAATCACACAATTTATTTAATTTATTTGAAAAACCATCACAAAATAATTTAAATATGGCATTGGATTCAATATCAGTTTTATTTAGATGACCACGTCCTTTTTGTAATAAAGGGCCAATTACCCATTTATTCACACCTAATTTGTGTAAATACTCTGGAAATTTTAACAATTGATTATAATTTTTTGAATGAACCAAAGTACCTATCGTCACAAAAATGTTTTTATTAGTTAAATCCTTTATGGTGTTTATTGTTTTTAAAAAAATAATTTTATTTCTTCTTTTTGGATCTCTAATAAAGGTATGTGAAAGTGGGGTAATTCCATCTAGTGAAACCTTAACTGATAGAAGCATTTTTGATTCCACAATTTTATTGACTAATTGATTAGAAAATAAACCATTTGTAGTTAAACAATAAGGTAATTCAATATTATCTAGGTAATTAATTATATTCTTAAAATCAGGATGTAAAGTTGGTTCCCCCCCAGAAATAGTCACATAGATTATATTTTGATTTTTCAAGTATAAAAATAACTTTTTTAAATAATTTATAGAAAGTTTTTTTTTAACTATGCCATATGATCCATAACAATGAAGACATCTTAAATCACAGTCACTTGTTATAGATATATTAACATGCAAAGGTGCGATTTTAGGAAGTATATTTTCCAGTGTTTTTCTATTCATTATAAAACAAATCTTTAATACTGATTATGACTACATTCGTTACTTTCCATCTTTTTAAGTAGTTTGAAATGTATTTCTTTATTATTAACTCTTATTTTTTTGGATTCAGTATTTATCGCAATTGCTGCTGTAGATATCATAAAATCACCAAATATATTAAATAACAATTTATATTTAAATATATCTTTTTATAAATAAGAAATTCAAAAAAAATATTAAAAAGAAAAAAATAGAAATATAAAATGTTAGCAACTATCTAGACGCACCTTGCAGAAACAAGTAGCATGCAAAACCGGAAATGAACTTAACTTCTGGGTTCGGAAAGGGTCCAGGTGTTTCTTCATCCCTTTGGTCGCTAACAATATAATTAGGAGAAGAAACATTTAAAAATAGATTGTTCGTATATTTAAAAGATGAAAAAGAAATGCTATTCAGCATCTCCCTTAACCTTCTTTAGTAGTGCTTTAACTTTATTAACACTCTTTCTAATATCATCCTCTGTTTTAGCACCAGCACATATTAACTTACCATTCTTGAATAGAAGAATAGTTATCTTTGGATTGTAAAGTCTTATGATTGCTCCAGGAAATTGTTCTGGCTCATACTCAATATCATCAAGAGTTACTGCTGCTTCAAATAAATCAACAGTTTTACCAAGACTAGAGGTCGCAACAAGATTAACAATCTCATATTTAGGTGTTTTCTTTACAGACACTTCCTTTTGAATTTCAGAGATTAGTTTCATTGCTTTCCTAATTCCAGCAACTATGTCTTTTTCGGATGCAGCACCAGATATAATTATCTTACCATTCTTAAATAACAGAAGAGATACCTTTGGTTCTTTTATTTTAAAAATAGCACCAGGAAATTGCTCTGGTTCGTACTCAACGTCAGGTATTGCAGCAGCAAGATTATATAAATCAAGTGTTGTTCCAAGTGAACTTGATGCAACCAGGTTAACTATTGTATAGTTACTCATATTTAATTCCTCACAATCTTTTTATGTTTAATGTATTTTATTAATTTAATAGAATTTGAATTGTATGACGCTCTAGATATATACTATAAACAAAACATTTAAAAAGGGGCTTTTAAAGGATTATAAATGAAACAGGTTTTTCTAGATCTCCGGAAATAAAAATACTTTTTAAAAGTAACTATATATAAATATATATAGAAATGTCAAAAATAAATTTGAATTATTCATTTATTAGTATAGATGATTTTTTAGTAAATAAGTTTTTGATAGAGAGAAATAATATTTCTTTAAAAAATTACAAGAAGGGATCATAAATGACAAACAAAAAACCAATTGGAAAAAGAGCAAGAACAAGATACAAATATAGTAGAGGAGTTAGAGACAAAACAACAATAAATGATATTATTAAGCCAATCAAGATAGGAGATGTTGTAGCTATTAAAGTTAATAGTTCATTCCATGAGGGAATGCCCTTTAGAAGAACACATGGGATTACTGGAAAGGTTATTGGAATACAAGGAAAGGTTCCAATAGTAGAAATCTATGATGGAAATATGAAAAAGAAGATTGTGGTTCATAGAGCACACCTTAAACAGATATTAAATAAACCTAAATCAGAAATTAAAAAGGTAAATAAATCTAAAAGTGAGAAAAAATGAACTCTGAATATATAGAAGACATGTCAGTATCTGAAATTAAAAAATTATTAACTGCAAGAGGAAAAGACAAGGAACTTAATTATGAGCAAAAGCTTGCTTTTGAACATTCAAAATTATTTACTAAGTTAACTCCAGCTAATGCAGAGAAGATAAAAGGAATATTAATTGAAAAGTATCAAATGACAAATGAGCTTGCAAATAAGATAGCAGATATTCTACCAAACCAGGTTGAACTTGATCTAATATTTGAAAAAGAAGACACCTACAATGATGAACAAAAGGAAGAAATAATTGCTCTTATTGAAAAATATAGAAAAGAATAGAATAAATCAACGAGAAACAAACATGTTAATTAAAAAAGAAGCAATAGTTCTTGATAAACTCAAGAAAGAAATTAGATTCAAACAAACACAGGTACTTTTATGTATTGGTACCTCAAACTTCTCTCTTCTTGAAGTAATTACTGATGATTCAGTAAAGATCTATGATGTAATAGACACAGAGAACATGATTGTTAGAAGAATCACCTATGATAGACTATCAAGTGATGCAAAAAAGGAACTTGAAAAAGCAGTTGAAGGATTAGTAATTAAAAATCCAGATAGATTTGTTAATTTTTTCAATAATGCTAAACCAATTAGCCTTAAGAGACATCAGCTTGATCTTCTTCCAATGATTGGAAAGAAGCACAGGGATGCTATTCTTGAGCACATTAGAACAAAAGGTAAGTTCAATAATCTTGAAGAAATAAAAAACATAGAAATGCTTCCAGATCCACTTAACATAGTTGTAAATAGAATTATTGAAGAGATCCAACTAGGACCAGAAAATAAATACTGTTTATTTACTATGCCTTTTCTTAAGCGTTTCTAATAAATAAAAAATGAATGTGAAAAAATGATTAAAGATCTTTATGGTTTAATGTTAAGATATGGATTTAAGCCAGACCACAAGCTTGATCAAAATTTTTGCATTGATGCTAATGTTCTTAAGAAGGTTATTACTCTTCTTGATCCTAAAAAAGATGATGTTATTCTGGAGATTGGACCAGGACTTGGTTTTTTAACAAAGGATATTGTTAAACACGTGAAAAAAGTTGTGGTTGTTGAAAAGGATCCAATCATGACAAAAATTCTTGAAACTGAAATTCTTTCGGATAACCTATTAATAATTGAGGATGATTTTTTAAAAGTAAATATTAATGATATTAAACCCACAAAGATTGTTGGGTTCATTCCCTATTCCATTTCTCAAGAAATACTAGAAAAAATTAATGCAAGCGTTCCTACAATTCTGATTGTTCAAAGAGAATATGCTGAAAAAGTAACTGCTCACGAAGGATTTACAAAATATGTAGCTCAAAGTGTGCTTGCTCAAAGCTATTCAAAAATTAAACTTGAAGCAAAAATAAAAAGAAATTCATTTTTTCCTGTTCCTCCTTGTGAATCTGCAATAATATCTCTTTATCCGATTGAAAAGAAGCAGGATGAACTATATAATAAATTTGTGAAAGGCATTTTTAGATATCCAAATAAGGATCTAATGAATGCAATTTCATTTGGAAAAAAAGAAAAGGATTATAAATTTACAAAAATAAATTTAGATAAGATTCAAAAGAAGTATGGAACTCAGAAAGTTAAATCTCTCTCTGTAAAAGAAATTAAAGAGATTTATAATTTAATAAAATAAATTCTATTTACTCAATTTCTTCTAGGATCATTGAATCAAATCTTAGGGCTTTGTTTTCTTGATAGTATTTGGTTGAATAATCAAGCTTATCCTTTGAATTGGAATATATTTCAAGAACCTTGTCTCCGTTCTTAACCTGCTCACCAACATACCTGCAAAGAAGAACTCCTGCCTCCTTGTCTTCAGGAGCACCAGCACTTCTAGCAATCTTTGTTAATACCTCTATATCCCATGATTCTATTTTCCCATCCTCATAGGAAAATATTTCCTGCTTGTATTTTGCATCTTTGATTTGATCTGAAGAAGTTATTGTTCCACCCTGAGCTTTAATTATTTCTTGCATCTTAATTAATGCTTTTCCGCTTACTAGGGTTTCCTTTGCTAAACTAAATCCTTCTCCTTCTTTACATCTTCCTGCAAGCTCAAGCAATTCTCCTGCAAGAAGACAGGATTTATTTGCAAGATTATCAAAATATCTACCTTCGAGTATTCTCATAACCTCTCTTGCTTCTAGAGCAGCACCAAAGGCTCTTCCACATGGTTCTTCACCATCAGTTAATATTGCTTTTGTTTTAATCCCAAGGGATTTACTTACGCTTATTAATTTTCTTGCTAATCTTTCTGCACTTTCCTTATCTTTAACCTTCATCTTACTTCCAACAGGAACATCAATTACAAGATGGGTTGCTCCTGCACTTTTCTTTTTAGAAAGAATGGATGCAATCATTATTCCTTCTGGATTAATTGATAGAGCATGTTCAACCTTAATAATTGTATTATCAACTGGGCATAAATCGAATTTTCCTTCCCAGGCAATAACAGCTCCTGTTTTTTCAAGAATCTTCTTAATCTCTGGAAGAGTAAATCCAACTGGAGCTAGTGCTTCCATACAATCAGCAGTTCCTGCTGCGGATGCAATTGATCTTGATGCGGTTTTAGGCATGAAATAACCTAGAGATGAAATAATGGGAGTTAGTATCATTGAAACCCTACCATTTATTCCTCCAATTGAATGTTTGTCCAGTATTTCTTTTTTACCATAGTCAAGTAAATCTCCTGCATCAATTAATGCATTGCAAAGGTGTGTGGACTCTTCAAGATTCATGCCATTAATGTAGCAAGCTGTTACAAAAGAGGATAGTTCCAGATCAGTTACCTTATTATCTTCAATATCTTTTACAATTTCATAGACTTCATCTTTTGATAATGTTTTGTTTTTAATTTTATTAATTATATAGGTTATTGATTTGGTAGGAGGTAGAAGATTAATTGTAACCATTGCATTATTTTCAAGTTTAAGTTGTTGAGCAACATTTTTGAATAAACCAATTGTCCCTACATCAACAAAGGTCAAAGAGGTATCTAGGATACAGGTGTTTTTTTCTTTGGTTGTAGATATTTCAATTCTTGAAAGATAACCAGCATCTATTTTTCTTGCATCATCTACATTTAGAACACAAACAGGAACCTCAGCAGTAATGTCAAGAACCTTAACCTTTAATTGAATAGTTACAGTCATTTTTCATCTTTTTCCTTTTTTTGATTTGAATTTACAAGCTATCAATAACCTGCTTTAACATGGTTTTTGAAAGCATGCCTACCTGAGTTTTAACTAATTTACTGTTTTTAAAAAACAATATTGTTGGAATAGACATTACTCCAAACTTAGATGCAAGATCCTGTGCCTCATCAACATTTACTTTCCCGCAATAAACATTTGGGTTTTCAGTTGAGAATTCTTCAAATATCTTACTGAACATTTGACAGGGCCCACACCAGGCAGCCCAGAAATCGATTATGGCTATTTCCTTATTAGTTATTTCCTTATCAAAATTTGAATTATCAAGATGTGCAATCTTTCCTGTCATAGTAAATCACCTGTTTTTATTTTTGTTTCTAATATATAAATATAATATAACTATATAATTAAAAATCATAGTATATATATAATTATTTATTAGGTAATTATTTAGAAACTATATAAAATTAAGATTAATTATGGGACCAACTAAAAAAATACTGATTAAGAAGACTCAATCAAGGAAATCACTAGTGGAAAAACCAAAACCAGAAAAAATTAATTTACAGGTGCCTCCTATGGAGGAAATAATTAATAGGCTTAAGAAAGATAATGCAATGCTTGATAGGGTTAGAAAGGCCCATGATCCAAACTATATATCCACCTATAAAGGATTTGTCCCTCTAGAAATTAGAAGGAAGCCAAGAATTAACAAAACAAGAGAAGAAAACTATAGGGATAGTATACTTGATAGAAGCATAAAACCAAACCAGAAATCTAGCTTACTAACGGACACAATAACTAATAGAAGATTAGTTAAGATTCTTGCAAAAAATTATTCAGCAACACTTAGAGATGCAATAGAAATAAGTGAGATGCTATTAACATTGAATCAAGCTCAGCTTAGTGGGACTCTTTATTACATTGAGCAACACACCTTTCCAATAGTTAAGCTAAAGAAGAAGATAAAGGTAATTCAAGAGAATTGTTTTGCACTTAATGCAAAATAGCAAGTTCAATCACAGAGTGAAGTTAAATATTATTGCTCCAAGATAAATTAAAACATAAATTATTCCTAGCCCCATACAAAAATAGGAAAAATCTACTTTTTTTGCAATTCTTAAAATCACATCTATCATTAAATATCCAACTATAAATGAAAAAATTATTCCAAGAAGAATGTATTTCGTGAAAACAAATCCATTTATTATCATTAAACCTATTTCTCCAATCACAACAGTTGGAATTGAAAGAAGAAAGCTTATCTTAAATGCTTTTTCTGGAGTGAATCCTTCAAACAAAAGAACGGAAGTGGTTATTCCACTTCTTGAAACACCAGGAATAATTGTTAGACCCTGAAAGAAACCAAGAATTCCTGCATTTCTTCCTGATAGGGTTGCTTCTCTTCTAGTGTTCTTTCTACTGAGGTATTGAACTAGTCCAACAATCACTAGTATAACACCAACAAAAAGAAGAACAATTCCTGCGTTTATTGAATCAAGATGATTTCTTGCAAGTAAATAGATAGGGCCCATTATTAGGAAGGTTAAAATTACTGTGATGGTTATAAACTTAAGATAAATTGATTCATTCCTGTGTTGCCTATACTTTAAATCACTTGTAAACATTCCAATAATAACATCTAATCTTAATAGGCTAGCAATCTCTTTTCTAAAGTAGATAATTGCAGCAAGAACTGTCCCTAGATGAAGCATCATTGCAACATTGAATGATTGGGAAAGGTTTAGATTACCAAAATTCATTAGAAATATAACTAGATTGCTTTTAGAGCTAACTGGAATCCATTCAAGTAGACCTTGTATTATCCCTGATAAAATATATAGTAATGCTTGTAACATGATATGTAACTAAATAAAGCAAACTATTTAAAACTATATTCAATAAATATACATATGAACAAATTTGGGCATATATTCATAGCTGGAGTATTATTTACTTTAATCTATTATCTAGTCTCATTCTATTATCCACTAAGACCAGAATTTTTTATAATTTCATTAATTATTTGTTTAATCTATGCTCTTATTCCTGATCTTGATAAAAACAATTCCTGGATTAAAAAGAAACTGGATATAATTATTTTTTATAGCATCCTTGTTTTAGGAGTATTTTACTTTGTTAATCATGATGTGATTTATCCAATCATTCTTCTTATTGGGGTTGAACTAATACTTCTATTAACCAAGCACAGAGGTTTTCTACACTCATTTACTTTCGCAGTATTAATTGCATCACCAATACTTCTAATTAATAGAATATACTTTGTTGCAGCAATGATTGGAATATTATCTCATCTGCTTATGGATAAATTATAAAAGAATTAGCTTAGGAAGTTTCTTAGTTTCCTAAGTAGAGAAAAAGTACCCTCTCTCACTCCATTTCTGAATTTAATAATTTTTTCTTTAATTGATGAATTGGCTGCTGGTTTTGCAGTATCAACAATTATATTTGTGTCTGTTCTAATTATTATTGATTCATCTAAATAGTTTAATCTAATTACTTTCAAATCAAATTGATTATCCTTATTATAGGCATAGCAATTAATCTGATAGGCTCCTTTTGAAATATATTTTGTTGCATCAATTGATATGTTTAAATCAAATATGTTATCTCCTTCATAGCTGGTTTCTGTAACTAGGCCTGGATTATCAGTGATACATTTAATATCATAAACATAATTATAATCACTATAGGATTTTATTTTAATAACATCAATATCTGTTTTATTAATTATATAGGAAACATCCTTGGAATAAACAATTCCTTTAAATCTAGGCTCATCCCTCTGTGGAGTGTATGTGAAATCATCTATTGAGTTATTTGTTATTAATGTAATTGTTTTGAATCCAGATGCAATTAGATTATTGTATTCGTCATAGAGATCAGCAACAACCTTGATTTTAACTAGGTTTTCAGTAAAGTCTTTAGCAATCACTTCAACTCCAATTGTTGAGTTAACCTCAGATAGGAATTCATCTTCTGTTGCAGATAACTTGAAATAGGTTCCTTTAGTAACCTCTGATTCAGGATAAACAACTAATGTGTATTTTACTTTTGGATTCTTATAGGGAACAGAAGAAACATAGTCTGAATGTATTGAAAAATTAATTTGTCTAACTATGTTTTGAGAGAAATAGAATCTATCTGGAGCAATGTCAGGAGTAGTAACAGTATTAACAACAATAGTTGGTTCATCCTGGCTAGCTGCATTAATAGTGCTTGCTAGTGGGATTAAAATAATTAGTGCAATTAGAAAAACAATTAGTTTATTTATTTGTTTCATTTTTATTTCACATCTATTTAGGTTTGAATGTGTGAGTTATATCTTCCTCACTAAATATAATTAATTAGTAATATGTATTTAAATATATAGTTTATCTCTCTTTTTACTTTATTAAGGAAAGTAAATAAAGTTAAATAATATTAGGTGCTATAAACTACATATGATTAAAACAGTTATTTGGGATATTGGGGGGGTAATATTATCAGATATTGATGTGCCTGGTTTTTGGAAGGACATTATTGCGTCCAAGCAACTAAGAAAAGATTTTGGGACAAACAAAATAACTCAAAACGAATTTATTAATCAAGGATCCAAACTACTATTAATAGATGAAGACGAATTTTTAAGAAACTATAAAAAAGTGTACTCTGATATTAAGCCAATTAAAGAAACGTATGAGCTTTACAAAAATATGAAAACAGCAAAATATATACTCACAGACACAAATCTCATACACGCTGAATTTGTATCCGAAACTTTCCCAGATATATTTAAATTAGCTAAGAAATGTTACTTATCAAATGAAATTGGCATGAGAAAAGACTGTATTGATGTTTTTCAATATGTAGTTAAAGACCTAGAATTATTACCTAGTGAAATATTATTCATTGACAATAAAGAAAAAGCAACAAATATTGCTAGAGAAGCAGGACTTAACGCTATCCATTACAAGAGCCCAGAAAAATTGAAAGAAGAATTAGAAAAGTTAAATGTAAAATAAACTTTGAAATCAATATAATTTATTTCCTCTTGAAACCAAATAAATCATTATATTTATCATGATCTCCATATTCAAGAACAAAGCAAATAATCTGAATCTCATTTGTTTGAATATTATATATTAATCTCCAAAAATTAGAAAGATTAATTATCCAAAGATTTGTTATTCCCCTTTTTTGATATTTAGATGGAATTAATGATTTTTTAACAATTCTTCCTGCTTCTGGATTAACTTTTAAAAGCTCTATTTTTTGCGTTATTGAATTAAGTAGAGTCTGATTTCTGCTCTTCTTAATCCCTTTACTGATTTCATCTTCAACTATTTTGGTTAGCTTAAGATATTCATCTTTAGCTTCTCCTTCAAATATCACTTTCACTTCTTTCATACTTCTAGACCCTTCTTTATCCTTTCTTTTAATTCATTCTTTGGTTGATAGGTCCAGATAATCCCTTTTTTACTATCATAGATAATCCCTCTATCATCAAGATAATCAACTACAACATTTAATGTTTGTTTCATTACTTTGTTTTTTAATTTTTTGATTATCTTGTATCTTGTTAAAGGAAGATCTGATTGTTTTATAATATTTTCAACCTCAAGAACTGTTTTTAGGTTAGGGTAATGAAGAATGTTTTTTTGTTTCATAATATTAACCTCATAGGTGATATATTTATACCCTAACATATTAAAACCTTTTCTATTATAGGTATATTATTACTTGGAAGGATATATCCTTTTCGGGAGGGTAGCTGTCCAAGCAAAATTAGGTCTTTCTTTAGATAGCAAGATTTGGATTAATATAATACAGGATATCAATCAAGAGCAATTGAAAGAAGAATTAGAAAAGTTAAATGTAAAATAAATCTTCTACCTTCTCTGGGAGGTGATCTATTCCTTCGAATTCTCTAATTGGAATTGATTTTATTTTGTTTTTAATCAATAGCCTAACATGAGTGATTGCCATTTCCTTTTTCCCACCCATGCTTTCACAATTATCTTCTATTAGTACGTCTGGTGTTTCCTTTTCAACAACATCTTTGTATTCTTCATTTTGTTTTCTAAACAATAATTTTCCTTTTGGGAAATTATATTTAATAAGAACATCTCTAATTTGATCAATTTGATTTTGTTTTTTTCTGGAGGTTAAATAAATTAAATCTATTGATTGGGTGCTCCACAATTTGAGTTTTTTAGAAGCATTTCCTATTGGGATATAGGTTTTAAAATCATGAACTGATGTATCTCTTTTTTTAACCTGATCAATTATGTCTTTTCTTTTTTTATTAAATGCATTATTGTGCATAATAATGGTTCCCTCAGTAAAAACCATAATCTTTATCTTCTTGTTCATAATAATATATGTTTAGAATTAGTTTATATCCCTTTTGGGAGACTACTTTCAATCCAAACAGATTATTTCCCCTTTAAATTATCAAGTATCTTTAAATTATCTTTTTCTAGTTTTGCAAATCCAAACCATTTCTTTCCAAGATCTTTTATTGATGCTCCAAAATGATAAATTTCTTTATTATCAACAATTAGAAATCTATCATGTGACTTCTTGAACTTCTTAATATCTATTGGATTTGAACTATATTGTAAATTAGATTTATCTATATCCAGTTTTAATTGATTGGTTATATTTTCAGTATAGATTGTAACTCTTACGTTCTTATTTACTTTTGTAAATAAGGTTAAAACAGAATCATCAATGTAATTATCTATTAAAATTATTGATTTTTTTGCATTTCTGATAATATTAGATATGAACCTATGCGCATCAAACACTTGACCATCATAAAATATTCCTTGCTTTTTAATTATGTCCTTACTTTCTATTGCATCAAAAACTTTTTTGAAATTGTTGTCTGTACTTATTTGATATTCAAGTTGCTTTCTTTCAACTGAATCTAATCTTATAAATATTTCTGTGTTCTTTGAAATGAATCGTCTCATTGAAACAAATGCATTAATTATTTGAATACTTATATTTACTGCTGTTTTTGTTTTTAGGACACCAGAAAGCATTGCAACCCCTTGTTCAGTAAAAACATAGGGAGAGGTTCCACCTAGATGCCTTTTTGAAGGTATCGCATTTTGCGATACCATAAAATCAATTTCCGCAAAATTTAATTGAAACATAAATTCGTTTGGAAATCTTGTAATATTCCTTTTTACTTGTTCACGCAAACGAATAGCCTTTATTTTATACAATTTAGCTAAATCACTATCAAGCATTACTTGAACTTCTCTAATAGTGTATATCTTATACCCAATATTTTCATTAATAATTAAAATATCCTTAGCCACTTTTAGTCACCACATATATTATAGAAATTATAGTGTATATCCCTTTCGGGGGGGTAGCTGTCCAAGCAAAATTAGGTTTGTTTTTCCTACCTCTAGGTTCTATTTTCTTTCCCTAGGGTTTCGTTCTTTAGAAAGAAAGGCTCACGCAGAGGATGAGATTCGAACTCATGGATGGGGTTACCATCACTTGTTTTCGAGACAAGCACCTTCAACCACTCGGCCACCTCTGCACAACCGCTCGCCCAGTTGACGGGCGAATAACATGTTAACAAACACATAGTTAACAAACGAATACATATATTATGTAAGAATAAGATTATATTACTTTACTAGCGAGGCTCTGTTGATCACAGAAAGAAGATTTGAAACTAAGCTTTTTGCTGCATCCTCATCAGTTAAATCCTTAACTATTATCTTCAATGATGAGAAAATAGTCATCTCTCCTTCCTTTATCTTAACATGTATGTAAAAAGGAGAGTTATCCTTTGAAATGTAATAGCCATTCTTTGTTAAATAGTTCATTAGATCCTTAACATCTATCTTTTTATTCCTTTTTGGATAGAACTCAAATCCAGGTGTTACCTTACATGAATCTAAAATAAAATCAGATAATTCCATAAATACTTACCTTATTATAATTATACATCTTGACCAAGAACACCATCAATTAATATTGTTCTTTCTTCATGCCCATCCTTACTAACAAGAGTAATATGCCAGATAGGCCAATAAACCTCATCAAGAGAAATAAACTCAACCTCTCCAAATAACTTCTTTAGGTTTTCTTCAACTAGCTTTGGAGAATAGGTTATATTCTCAATAAACTCAATCTCTAGCTTTCTTAAAGCTAGATCACTAACTGATGTCATTAGTTTATGGAAAACATTGAAAGGAACATCAAACTTTGCTGATGTTTTATAAAATTCTTTCTTACTTTTTTCAGAAACTGAAAGAAGATTGCTTTTCTTTAATGTTTCTATTCTATTTTTAACTAGAGATAACTCAAGATCTAGTTCTCTTGCAATTGATTCAATTGTTTGGTTTCCCTTTGAAATAAAAAGAATGTCTAGATCAATCTCATCTAAACCATTAACTAGATTAAATCCTTTTGATTCTCTAAACTTATCTCCTAGGAAATGTAAAAACTCACCAGTTACTGAGTCTATGTAGCAGGCTGCTCTTTTGAAATCTCCTTCTGGATTAAAAACATTGAAATTAAATTTATAGATGGTTCTGTATTTTAGAACTATGTTTTTAATGTATTCCTTTGGAGAGAAGATAATAAATGATTTCTTTGTTGATGATCTTGCAATTTCTTCAATTCTTTCTCTTTTTATTCTTAGAGGAAAGGTTTGATGTACTTTAACTCTTGAAATTAGGTTAGTTTTATCTATTGCTAGATCATTTTCTATTTCCTCAAAGGATTCTTCTTTGTCCTTTGGTTCTAATTGTTTTAATGTTTCTTTTAGTTCTTGAACACCAGGTTCAATAAAATCTAAATATAATACTTCTTTTTTAAGTATTACTTTCTTTTCAAATAGTTTTTCTAGAACTTCATCAAACTCTATGTTTGATCTGTATTTTATGTTAACTACTTCTAGAATATCCTTAGCAAAAGAAACTCTTAGTTCTTTTGCTTTTTCTAGTTTTTTAAAGATCATTGTTGTTGCTATTGTTAGGACTTGAGAGTTGTTTAGTTTTTTTATATCTCTTATTGTTTCTGCATCTCTTCCTTCATGTTGTGATTTTCTTGGAGCTGCTCTCATAATGAATGCTCTTGATGTTTCCTCTGATCTATCTCCAACTAGAGCTGTTGCAAAAGGTATTGTTTTTATGAAGTTTGGATCTTTGTATTGATCAGGTATGATTGCTGGCATTCTTTTTTGAATAGCTGAAATATCATCATTGAAAACTAGTTTGTTTGAAATTAATATGTCTACTTGGGATAATACTTTTGTGTTAATTGCTGATGGTTGTTGGGTTGCAAAAACAAGTGAACAACCAGGCCTTCTTCCTTGCTTTACGTATTCAATAATACCAGCTGTTGCTGGTGTTAATGAGTTTCCTGATGGTATTAGGGTGTGTGCTTCATCTATGTACAACCAGGTAGGAGGAATTTCAGTTTCAAGTAACTCATCTGCTCCTTGGCCTTCTTTGTTTTCTATTTTCTTGCTTGCACTTTCTCTTGCTGCTATTTTTCTTGCTGATAATAGTCTTCTTGCTAGAATACCAATAACTAGTGCTGTTATGTTTTCATCTAGGAAAGATGTATCAAGAACAGTTAACTGGTTTTCCCTTGATAGCTTAGATAGGGTTGTTCCATGATCTGAGAAGATACCCCATGATTTAGCTGCATCAAATCTAGAAACAAGAGCTCTAATAGTGTCTGGTTTGTATCCTTTCTTTTGAGATACAAACTCTGAATTAGTTGATAAACAATCAATAATGTTATCTAAAGTGAATTGATTTCCTTTTGGTTTTATTTTTTTGAAATCATCTCCTTCCTTTCCTGTTCCAGCTGTGTATCCTTTTTTAACAAACTCAATTGTTTTTTCAAGCAATAATCCAGATGGAGAGAATCTTTCAATTCCAAAAGTAATACACCAGTCCTCTGGTGTTAATAAAGATGAATACATTGAGAAAGTATCATCATAGGTGTCTTTTGATACTTTATCTGCTACTCCTTCAGGAACAAAAACTTTTAGGTTTTTTATTCCTTCTGGTTTTTGGTTCCATTCTTCTAATATTTTAATTTCTTTTGCTTCTTTGTTTTCATATTTCATTGACCAAAAAACACCAACAGGATCAATAACTATTTGTCCTATGTATGGATTATTTCTAGCTAGTTCTTCAGCAATAACTCCAAGTAAATAACTTTTTCCTGTTCCTCTTGCACCATCAAGGAACACAACATGTGGATTAAGCCCATCTAAATATACTTCTTTATCTTTTTCTTGATCTTCAGCTACCCTTCCAATAAGAGCAAGCCCTTTATTACCATATTGCTTTTGAACAGACTTCTTTCTTCCTATGTACACTTTGTTTGGGTTTTCAGGATCACTAAGGAACTTGAGAAGAGGTTTTATTTCCTTAATAGGTAATGGAGTTGATGCTATTGGTTTAGGTTCAGGTTCAAGCTTAGGTTTAGGTTCTTGCTTAATCTTTTCATCATTCTCTGCTTTTTCCTTTGGTTCAGGTTTAGGTTTTGGAGTAGGGACATAAGCAGATATTGTAATTGGGGTAGAAGCAGGGATAGAGGTAGGAACAGGTGCCTGGTCAGACAAATCAGCAGGAATAGGTTTTTCATCCTCTTCCATGATTTTAAAGAAGTCATCCTCCTTCTCTTCATCCTTTTTATATTTTTCAACAGACATAAGTATCAGGTTATATTCATTAATATCTCATAGTATATATAATAAAAAAAGATATATAAAGGTATGGAATTAGAAGAGAAAAAGTGAAAATTTAAATTTTGAATATTAATTAACATTATCTGAGGCATTTGTTTTTTTACCTAAAAGCACCTTATCCAGTAATCTCTTTGTTAATGGATCATTAAAAAAATCTTCAAATGTGAAACATTCATAAAAATGCTCAAGCAGTTCTTTGAATCTTTCTATTTCTTTGTTAAGGCCAAATGAAAAATTAAATTGAAGCTCTTCTAAATTTAAATTGTTTTTAATATAGTATTCCCTTATTGTTGTTTTGTAGTTATTAATCGCCATAATGTCCCAAAAAGTACCAAACAATTCAAAATATATATTTCTTATCTTATAATCTAACTTTGTTTTATCTAATCTTTCAAAATATATTAAAAAATCATGATAATCATCAGTTATTTTACTTAATTCTTTTGAATAGGGTTTATATTCAGTAAATTTTTCGAAATTATCAACTAAATACTTTGTATTCCATTTTAGTAGGTTTTCAAGCATCTCATCTTTTAGTCTATAAAGCTTATTGAAATCAGAATTTCCTGATTCATATTGTTTTTTTCTAATTTGTTTTGATGAAAGAACAACATTCTCATTTATTAAATCATAAATTTGCTTGTCTGATAATATAGTTGAAAACTCCGTATTTTTTATTGATAATTCAATATAATTTATACTTGGATCATATGCAACTGGAACAATTTGCCCATACTTATACCACACAACTGGTAATCCCAAACTTAATTTATTGTTTATTTCAACAAGTTGCTTTTGCATTTGTGTTTTAGTTGGTTTTCTTCCTGTTGCCTTAAACCAATAATCCTCTATTTTGGAGAAAAGATAATTTATCATATCTCTATGTTCTTTCTTGATATTTAGATTAAAATAAATATCTGATTTTTTGTTTGTGAAATTACAAAATATATCAGATATTGCATATTTATTATCATCCATTGAAAGAATTTTATCTTTTGCTAGACTTAGAACTATTCTTTTAACAGTTTCTTTATGGATACCTGTATCTTCTGAAATCTTATCAATCGTAGTCCAAGAATTAGTTGTGATATATAATATCACCTTATTTACATTATCTAGTCCCATCTCCACACATCCTCAGACATAATATATACACCTACAAGTATATAAATGTATCATTATATAATTACATATAAATATAAAAGTGTGTTAAATAGCCGAAATATTTAAATATAAGGTATGTAGTATTATATGTGGTGAACGATATGTCAGACTCAATAAATATAATCAGAAAAATAATACAAAAGGAAGAAGAAATTGTACTGGACACAAATTTTTACATATTTAACTATGAGTATCAGATGAATCTATACAATGCATTTGATCTTAAGGCAACAAACAAACTAAAACTCGTTACCAAGGTATTTATGTACCTTGAGGAAAAAGAGATAAAGGTAAGATTACCAAAAATAATAGCAGATGAAATAAAGAAGGTATTCTCAGATAATAAATACCAATATTCTGAAGAAATTATTTTTGGAAGGTTAAATATAATAAGAGACAAAAAAGAGATTGATTTGGAAGATAATAAAATAGTGAACAAGTTATTCAACGAAAACAAACTAGCTTATGAAGATACAAACGATTTTAGGATTTACTTGTATTGCTTAAGAGAGCAATTAAAATTAATAGTAACAGATGATTGGGATGATTTTAAGAATTGCCAGAAGATATACAGAAAAGAAGTAAAAACAGATACAACTAAACAACAAGAGATTAGTATATTAAGCCAAACTGAATTCAATGAATATATAGAAAAGATTGAAGAAAAGAAATAAAATTAAGAAGCATAACAAACAAGAGGGGGATATATATGGGATTAATAGATAATGAAAATAAAGTTGGTATCACTGTACTTGGAATAATTTATCTGGCTGCATTAGGTATAGTACTTACTGATCAATTTACAACAATTAAATTTGGAACTATAGGAATAATATCATGGATAGTTTTTATTCTAGGGACACTAGCATTTATTGTATGGGCAATAATGACAATTATTTCATATATAAGATAACTTCTTTGACTCGTTATTCTCCTATCAGTATCCTTATCCCCTCCATCTCTTTAAACTTACTTTTCACAAGCCATACA
>Ga0268276_1001071_pt1 | contig 28774 bp, 23 predicted proteins | sample saktaG_4_FD_190145 | JGI IMG/M metagenome (GOLD analysis project Ga0268276, IMG submission 190145) | Saline water microbial communities from Sakinaw Lake, British Columbia, Canada - sak_2010_1_5_45m | ecosystem: Environmental > Aquatic > Non-marine Saline and Alkaline > Saline ...
GTCCTTGACATATATAAAAGACCGACGCCGGAAGCCATGGTGGAATCTGCTAGATATCATGTGTCAATTTTGGAAAATCTGGGTTTTCGCAATATCATTATTTCGCTTAAATCCACCGATATGCTAGATACAATCAAAGCCTACCGGTTGGCTGCAGAGGTATTCCCTTATCCTCTGCATCTGGGAATAACCGAAGCCGGAACCAAATTCACAGGTACAATCCGTTCCTCGATCGGACTTGGAGTATTGCTCGAAGAAAATATCGGTTCGACAATCCGCGTTTCCTTGACTGACGATCCTGTCGAAGAAGTCAATGTGGCCAAGGAAATCCTGGCCAATTTCCATCTTTACAAAAAACCAATTTTAATAAGTTGCCCGACTTGCGGTAGAATTCAATATGACATGATTCCTATCGCGACTGAAATCGAAAAGTTTCTACAAACGATCAATAAAGAAATCAAAGTCGCTATTATGGGCTGTGCGGTTAACGGTCCCGGGGAAGCCAAAGACGCGAACATCGCTGTTGCCGGAGGAAAAGACGAGGCAATGCTTTATATCGATGGTTTGAAAGTTAGAAAAATCAAGCAAGAACAACTTGTTGAAGTCTTGAAACAGGCGATACTTGACTATTAAAAAAACGAGAGCTGGAATTTCAGCTCTCGTTTATTTAATTCGTTTTTGCTTGTCGCCCCACATCACCAAAATCGCACCGGTAAGAACCGTGGGCACTTCGACCATGAGCACAAGCGAGAATTGGGTAAGAAACTGTTCATATGACTGAGCATAAACAAAAAACAGCAATGCGAACACGAAAGCAATCAGACCCAGAATCGTCTCTTTTTTTCGGAATATTATTGTTAGAATGATGATCACGATTCCCGGTGCAGCAAGTTCGAGAAAGTCAACCATATTTTTCCAAAATGTCCAATGGGTAGCTGAAAATACGTCCAGCGAGATGGCAATAAAGAAAAAACCGACAAAAATCATGTAGCATTTGCATACAATTTTGACAAGGTCCATTAAATCACCTCTGAATCCATGATAACATAGATTTCTAGCAAAGATAGTCTACAAAGCGATTTCCGAGTTCAAATAGGCTAAAAACCGCTCTGGATAATAGAATTTGAAAATTTTCAGGGCTTTGATGGTGTTGAATCTTGACAAATCGTCACTTTCGATTTCAAAATGAATGAGCCCATTATATTTGGTTCCCCGAGAAACGTGGCCTTTCTTCAATTTTTTGAACAACAGTTCAAAAGCTGGTTTCATTCTGTCATCATAGGGGTACTTAACTGCCTGAAAATATTCCAGCGCCCGAAAACAATCATATTTCCAACGTTCCGGATGATGGAATTGGATCATCTGATCGGATATGACTCCCCCATTCCGTTCGGATAGAAACAACCTTTTTTTCAGTAAAAACTCTTCTCCCAAAGGAATTGCTTTTGTGATTTCTTTTTTCTTAAAAGTATAGCCATTCTTTAAATAATAATAAAACGCTTCTAAAACCGAGAGTGTCGTATGGAGGGAACTGTGCGTCGGTTTTCTGGATGATTCCCATTCACAATTCCATCCGCCATCAAGGAACTGATGTGCCAGGATATAATCAATCATCTCGAATACTTTATCGTCCTGAATTTTCCCGTAAGCTGCCATAGCCAACATCATCGCCACAACACACATGTCCTGATGGCGATTTTTTGTCACTTTCCCTTGATTGAACCACATTCTCTCAAGCAGAGTATGCATACCTTGATGATATTTATGATTGCCTGGGTCGATTTCCAGGTACTTGAGTTCCATCATCGTATAGTGGGTACTGATCCATTTCGGAGAATAGACACCGCCGCCCCATTTGCGAGTCTTTTCATCGAACAATTCCAAATATCTGGCAATATACCCATTCTCTTCATCTGGGCAGAATTCATCAAGCAGGTGTCTTTTCGCGAGTTTACTTATGACCGGGTCGCCGGTTAGAAGCCAATTTTTCAGGTTCATGGCCAATCCTCCAAAAATGAATGTTAAAGTGCTTATCCACGCCAATTTTATCACATTCGCTTAAGTCTTTCCATAAAGTAAACATAAAAAAAGCGGCAACCAGTCGGTTTCTGCTTTTTTTGTCTTGATTGTGTTATTTCTTTACTATCAATCTTGTCGAGAGCGACAGTTTTGGCTTGTCACCTGGTGTTTCGACGATTTTGCCAAACGGCATTTGCGCGATGAGTTCCCATTCGATTGGCAGATCAAAGGCGGTTTTGATTCTTTTCTCAATCAGTTCATTGTAATGTTGCAGACTGGCTCCGATATGCTTTGAGGCTAGGGCAACCCAGACATTCGCCTGGACCATTCCATTTTGTTGTTGGTACCAAAGTTCAAAATTATGCTTGTATAGGGGAAATTTCTCCATCAGAGCCAAAGTTTCATTTTTGGCGTCAAAAAACATGACCGTTCCCCTGGCTTTCATAAAACCATTGATTTTAGCTTCTGTCTTGGGATAATCATTTTTCGAAACGATTTTTTTCAGTTCGTCTTTGACAATTTCCCATAATTCGATTTGTTTCTTTCCAAACAGCAAAACGACTCTTTGGGTCTGCGAATTGAAAGCAGAGGGTGTGTTATCGAGAACTTGAGCAATAATATCCTCAACTTCTTGATCAGGAATCACTTCCTCGTTTGATAAGTTATAGACACTTCTTCTTTGTTTTAAATAATCTATATATTCCATGTTTTCGGTTCCTTTCAATCTTTACATCTATATATAATTATACACCTCAAACTTATAAGACACTAAGACAATGCTTGAGCAAGCTTACGACCAAAAGAAAAAGCATCCCGAAGGATGCTTAATCTAGAAGAAAATATCGATGAATTGCTTCAGGATATTGTTATCGTAAATCCATTTGGACAACCTGAACTCATCCGTGCCGAGTTGCATGTCCACTGCCAGGAATCCTCCGATGGCATTATTGATGGCAGGAATCGAAATCACAAGCGCCAATAAGAACATCACGATATAGATGATCGCGCCGATTTTCAATAGTCCGAACAAAACGCCGAGAATCTTGTCAACTTGCTTGATGAACGGAATCGAAGTCACCATCTTGGCCAAAATCTTCAAAATGAAGAAAACAATCATTGATCCGAAGAACAAGACGACAAAGGAGATAACCAAGAGCACAAAGCCTTTGATCACCGGTTGGATTGCATCGATTATTGATAATCCGATCTGATCGAAGTCGATGCCTTTGACGATCCAATCAATCATGAATGATGGCAGGCTCATGCCTTCAAAGGCCGTCCTTACATTCGCTTCGGAAAAACCGGCGGAAAACAGATCCGTCCGGGACAACAAATATTCGTGAATTCTCAGATTGATTCCATCCCCAAACCATTTGTCAAGTACGGTTGAGAATGGTCTGGCCAGTAATATCGAGGCGATGAGCCCAAATACTCCTGAAGCCATTTTGACAATTGTCAACAAAAACCCTTTTTTCCAGCCGATTACGGCAAATAAGGCGATAGCCGCAACGATCAGGACATCAATAATTCCAAAAAAATACAAATCCATGTGTTTCCCCCCTATTCATTCAAATAATTTAAATAATCAGTATATGTTAAAATCATTTTTTTAGCAGCGAAGACTTCGTCGATTCTCCTGACATAAGTATCGTGCGGCGCACTTTTTAGCATGTCCGGGTCGGTTTTTGCCTCTTGTGCGATTTTTTTCATGATTTCGATGAATTTGTCGAGCGTCTGTTTCGATTCCGTTTCCGTCGGTTCGATCATGATCGATTGATGGAAAAGCAGCGGGAAGTAGATTGTCGGAGCATGCATGCCATAATCCAAAAGCCTTTTGGCGACATCCAAAGTTCTGACCCCGGTCGATTGATCAACAAGTCCGTCAAATACACATTCGTGCATTGAATAACCTGAAAGCGGGGATTTGTAGTCTTTTTTTAGGGCTTCTTGGATGTAATTTGCGTTTAACGTGGCTAGTTCTCCAACTTTTCCAAGTTGTTCCCTGCCAAGCGTTAATACATAACAGTAGGCCCGAAGCCAGACCAGAAAGTTTCCGAAATGACTCGAGATTCTTCCGATGGCCAAGGCATCTGTTTGGACATAATAGTAGTCTTCCATTTTTTTAACTCGCGGATTTGGCAACAAATCTACCAACTTATCACAAACCCCTACGGGTCCTGATCCCGGCCCGCCGCCTCCGTGAGGAGTGGAGAATGTCTTATGCAAGTTAATGTGCATGATGTCAAAACCCATGTCACCGGGTCTTGCTTTTCCAAGAATAGCGTTCAAATTGGCGCCGTCATAATACATCAGGCCGCCACTTTCATGGACAAGTTTCGAGATTTCGCAGATATCATTTTCAAACACTCCCAAGGTATTGGGATTAGTAAGCATCATGCCTGCGACTTCATCTGAAAGAACTGCTTTCAATGCTGCAAGATCGACTCTGCCATTCGCATTTGATTTTATTTCGATGACTTCCATCCCACAGACGGCTGTCGAAGCTGGATTCGTGCCATGGGCAGAATCGGGGACGATTACTTTATTGCGTTTGAAATCGGCTCTGTCTTCATGATATTTTTTCATGATCATGAGTCCGGTTAATTCTCCATGGGCACCTGCGTAAGGATTCAGACTGAATTCCTTTAGTCCGGATATTTCTGAGAGAATCTTTTGGAGTTCATCGTGGATTTTCAAGATTCCCTGAACCGTCGAAGCGGGTTGCAGGGGATGGATGTTGTTAAAAGTTTTGTTGGCAGCGATCTCGTCATTGATTTTCGGATTGTATTTCATCGTACAGGAACCTAAAGGGTAAAATCCGGTTTCGACACCAAAATTCTTTTGGGAGATATTTGAGAAATGGCGCACCACATCGACTTCGGATACTTCCGGAAGCAATGGAGCGTTATCTCTTTTATAGACAGAATCTATTGTATCAAGCGAAAACTCCGACGCAAACCCTTTGGGAAGCGAATAACCGCATCTTCCCGTAACTGACTTCTCGAAGATCAAGGCATCATAGTTTGTCATGACAATCCCTCCAACACCGATACGAGTCTGTCAATTTCGGCTTTGGTCCTTTTTTCTGTGACAGCAAAGGAAATCAGGTTTTCATATTCTTCGCCAAATTCTTGAAGTGGCAGTCCGCCGAGGAATCCATTTTTCAACAATGCCTCCTGAATAAGTGGAGTGCTAATCAATGTCTCAAGCGTGAATTCTTTCAAAAAAGGCTTGGCAAAGGCAAGTTTGAATTTGCCTGTCTTTACTAGTTTTTCAGCCAGGTAATGTGCTCCTTCATAGGATAGTTCATTGACCCTTGAGAGTCCTGATGATCCCATAAGTGACAGATAAATCGTCACGTAAAGCGCCATTAGTGACTGATTGGAACAGATATTGCTGTTGGCTTTTTCCCGTCTGATGTGCTGTTCCCTGGCCTGCAGGGTCAAAACGAAAGCTCTTTTGCCATCAATATCGAAACTTAATCCGCAAATTCTTCCCGGAATCCTTCTTACGTGAGTTTTGATGGTCGCCATATAGCCAAGCGATGGTCCGCCAAATGCCATGGGAACGCCAAGACTTTGACAATCGCCGCAAGCGATATCGGCACCGTCGGCCCTTGGTGTCTTCAGTACTCCAAGTGTGGAAATATCGGCATTTTCAATCAATAAGGCACCAACGTTATGCATGATTTGAGCTGCTTGATCAAATGCTTCGATGACTCCAAAAAAGTTTGGTTTCTGAACAACCAGTGCGGCAATATCGGAATTTGCCAAATCCTGCAAAGCATTCCAATCGGTGCCTCCGTCTTTTGCGGGTACAAATTCGATTTCCAAACCTTTGTAATGGGCATAGGTTTTGACTACATCCGCAGTCAAAGGATTGACAGTCTTGGAGATCAGGATCTTTTTGCGTCTGGTAATCGCTTCGGCCATGAAACAGGCTTCCGCAGTTGCGGTTGCGCCGTCATACATCGAAGCGTTTGAATTATCCATTCCCGTCAGGGCCTGGATCATCGACTGGTATTCAAAGATATACTGAAGTGTCCCTTGGGATACTTCAGGCTGGTAAGGTGTATATGCCGTCAGAAATTCTTGCCTCGAAGTGAGAAAAGGAATGACTGCGGGACTGTAATGATCATATGTGCCAAGTCCAGCAAAGCAGACCAGCTCTTTGTTCTCCTTGGCAAGATTCTCGAAATAGGTTCTGATTTCCGTTTCCGACATCATTTCGGGAACCTGATATTCGCGACTAAAGAAGACCCCTTTGGGGACGTCTTCAAACAGTTCGTCGATTGTTTTGATAGACAGCGATTTTTTCATCGCCTCGATGTCAGAATCCGTGTGAGGAAAATATTTGAACATTATGCTCCTAGCCGCTGATTTTTGCGTATTCAGCTTTGTTTAGCAATGCATCAAGTTCCTTGGGATTGGTAAGTTTGACTTTCAAAAGCCATGCTTCATAAGGATCTTGATTGATCAATTCCGGTTCTCCAATCAAATCTTCGTTGACTTCTAGCACGACTCCGGATACCGGGCTGATAAGATCAGAAGCCGCTTTGACGGATTCTACTGCCCCGAATTCCTTGTGAATTATTAATTTAGTGCCTACATCTGGCAAGTCGACAAAGACTACGCTTCCCAGTTGTGACTGTGCGAAATCGGAAATTCCCAATAAAACAGTGTCACCATCCAAGACTTTGACCCATTCATGGCTTTCAGAATAATACAGATCATCCAATACTTTGCTCATAATGATACTCCTCTCACTTTTTGTAATTTTTTTGCAGAAATTTTTTATCGCGAACAAATCCCGGAATCATTTTATTCCTGATTTGTACTGTTACCTCATTGCCTTGTTTGGAATATTCTTGCTTGACGAGCGCCATCGCGATTGGTTTTCCCAAGGTTATCGACAAGTATCCGGTCGTGACATATCCCACTTCTTCTTCGCCGCGAAAAATCTTGTATCCTTGTCTGGGGATAGCTTTTTCTTTAAGTTCCAGACCGACAACCCGACGAGTGAGTCCCGCCTCAAGATCTTTTTCTAATTGAACTTTGCCGATAAAATCTGGTTTTTCAAACTTTACGAACATTTTCAAACCCGCTTCAAGCGGTGTTAGGGAATCAGAGATCTCGTGACCGTATAAAGGCAGACTCGCCTCGAAACGAAGTGTATCTCTGGCCCCAAGCCCACAGGGAGTGACGCCGTTGTTGTCAAGCGATTCCCATATTTCCCGAATCGCGAGATGATCGCCATAAATCTCGAACCCATCTTCACCAGTATATCCGGTACGCGATACCAAAACATGATGTCCTGATATGTCAAAATAGCTGAATGTATAAAATAAGAGAGAACTTAAGTCAAGTCCGAAGACCTGAAGCAGTTTGCTTTCGGCATTTGGTCCCTGGACGGCTATTTGTGAATAGTCCTCGGACAAATTTGTGAGAGTGACTTCATATCCTTCAGTCTGATCAACCAACCAAGCATAATCCTTGCCGGTGTTGGAGGCGTTTACAACTAGGAAGCATTCCGTGTCGGAAACCTTGTAAACCAAGAGATCATCGACGATTGTTCCATTATCATAAAGCATCATCCCATAGACTACTTTACCGTTTTCCTTGGAAGTGATTTCATTGGAAAATACATGATCCACATATTTAAGGGCGTCTTTTCCTTTGACCAGGATTTCTCCCATGTGGGATACATCGAACATGCCGACATTCTCCCTGACAGCATTATGTTCTTCGATAATGGAAGTGTAGACGATTGGCATCTCATAGCCAGCGAATTCTTCCAAACGCGCTCCCTTGCTCTTGTGATACTCAAAAAGACTCGTAGTTTTGATTTCGGCCATTTTATTACCTCCACACCGATATTATAGCACAACCATTTGGCATTAAAATAAAATTTCCAAAAAATCGGATTCCGTCAAATTATAGACATATTCCTGCAAATCCAACTTGTCCAAAACCGCTTTGAAAGCCGCTTTGGTGAAGGGCACGTTTTTAAACTTGTCCAGAAGCAGATCGGGATCGCTGATCAAAAAATAATCACCAAGCATGTTGATTTTCTTGACAACCTGATTTTTGAGTTCGAGGCTGATTTCAATGGTTCCCGCCTGAACTCTTTTCTTTTTGATAATTTCGTAATTCGGATTCTTGCCATAGATGAAATCATTATCCAAATATGTTTGCTCAACCTTTTTGATGCCTTCGATATCCTTTTGGGTCAAGACAAGAAAATCATCGCACAGGTTCGCTTTCATATATGTTTTGAACTCCTCGATTGAAATCGAGAGGTATTCTTTCAGATTCGTGACGCGTTTTCTCACCGAATCGATGCCTTTGGAGATTAGTTTCTCGTTGTCGGGAGTGATCGCCTTGACCATGATTGACAAATCGGTATCGAACAGCATCGTTCCGTGAACAACACTTCGGTCATTAACGCGATAAAATGCGTTGCCACTAACTTTCAAGCCATCGACAAGAATATCGTTGCGACCGGAAAAGATCGCAGGCAATCCAAGTTTCTTCAATAGTTCTACAACTTTATTCAGATAATTATCGAACACGAAATCACGGTTGAAATTGGGAGTGATGAAAGAAAACATGATGTTCGACTGATCTGCATAAACACAACCTCCCCCGGATTTCCTGCGGAAATACTGGATATTGTTCTTCTTAACGAAATCAAGATTGACTTCATTTTCAATCAATTGGTTGCGGCCAAATATTACTGTCGGCTCAACCTGCCACATGAAAAAGTATTCTTCTTTCGGATAATTCAGGGCAAGATATTCCTCGGTGGCCAAATAAAAAGACAGCCTTTGTGTCTTTGTGAAAGGATACTCTACATACTTCATAATATCACCCATAGATATTTTATCATATCTAAGCAAAAAAAAGAGAGTAATTTTACTCTCTTTCCAAGAATTCTTTAATTCGTGTAGCTTCCAGCTTTGCCAAAAACTCGGTGAAAGGTAGGATGTCCTTGTTGATTTTATATTCGTCGATCGTTTGGAAATATTCATCCCGCAATCCTTTGGGAACCGATATCGGCAGATAGCCTTCAAGTTCGAGCTGATAATTGAGCAAAAGCCTTGCCAGGCGTCCATTGGCGTCCATGAATGGGTATATCTTAAGTATCTGTAAATGAGCATAGGCTGCCTTTTTCAAACCTTTGAGTTCGGGGTCGTTCAGTTCAGCGAAATACTGACTCATTTTTTGAAAAATCTTCAAATAGGTCGGTGGTACGTGTTTGGCTCCGAGGATGAATAGGTCTCTTGTCCTGTATACTCCACCCGGAAGCATGCCTTCCACCAAAATCTGATGCAGGTCTTTAACTGTTGATTCATCGAATTCCTGTTTATCAATGACGAGTTTGTGAACCATCTGGATCGCATGGTAATTGTTGACGATTGCCTTGCGCATGTGTTCGCTTTTGTCCGGAAACACTCTTGAGTGATCATCCAACAAGAAACAAACATCCTTGAAGCTGAAATCCCCGTTGTCAAAGCTAGTGGACTCGAAGATATAAAGTCTGTCGAATTCATCGCAAATCGTTTTGAGTTGAGATTCAGTCAGTGTTTCTTTCTTGTCGCGAAGTGCCTGTAAGAGCGCTTCAACCTCTTGAATATACATCATATATCACCTCACATTAATATTATCACAGAAAGGTATCCCTTTCAATTAATTCACAAAAATATCATGAAAAAAGCAACCAAAAAAGTTGCTTTTTAAGCGTTGACGTTGTCATAGGCAGATTTGACAATCTGATAGACAACCTCCTTGGGAAGATCACCATAATTGTTGGCTTTGAACCACAATTCTTCTCTGGTGCTCTTGTTTTTTGAAATCGTGGGATACTTGATGATTAATCTGATTCCTTTTTCAAGCTCGTATTTGAAAGCCATGCGGTAATAGTTTCCATAGTTCATCAGTACAAGAAATGGTTTTCTGTCGATATAGAATGTTATTTTCTCATCGCTAAGCTTTGTAACAACCTGAGGCATTTCCCTAACGTACTCGACTAGTTGGTCGAAAGTTGGATCAAGTGGTTTGAACATTTTTGGTTTTTCAATGTAATACTCGATCGAGGAAACCTGTTTTTCCTGATTGGTGGTCTTGGAAAACTCGGGGTCGACATTGACATCTTCGTAAAGCATATTTGTTGGATCGAGGTTCTGCCCTCCAGATACGATGGTCTGTTCCTTGGAAACGATCATGGTCTTTCTACCATCAGGTGCCTTAGTGGTTACTACTTCACCTTTTTTATGAGGATGCGGCTGAGCTTGAGTTTTCGGGTGAGAATCGGTAGGAGATCTAAGCTCGTCGATTTCACCTTCAAGCGTTTCTTCTTCGATATTTTTCTTGGATTTTGCTTTCAGAATGATCGCGTGAACAATATAGAATATCAAGGAAATTCCCAAAACACCGATATAAAGGAAAGTATATCGCGAGTGGTAGAATGAATCTGAAACCAGAATTACTCTGGCAAAATATCCGGCGCCCATCGCAAGCAGCATTAACTCCAGCATCAGTACGAACACCATGATTCTGCCAAAATTTCTTTGTTTGCGGAAACTTGAAGACAACATATGTCCGAAGCCAATCACGTTGATAACGAGCAAGCCTGCTGCGCCAAGCATAATGAGATTGCTTGAGGTAGGAGCCTGAGCATAAACGAACAATAAAATTACTACTGAATAAACCAGACCCGCCACCGTGTACATAAACATAGGCAGGAACGAAGCGCTAGCGGTACCGGGTTTTACATGTCCATAATTAGTATGCTCGCGATTTGAGACAAGAAGGAAAATGAATCCAAAAATCAACAGTAAGCCGCCAATTCCGGCTTTTATATACAATTCATTGTCACTTAGAAAGGGAACTGTCAACCCCCACCATTGCGACAGATTATTCCATGGAATGGCAACAAGTGATACAAGTAACAGAGAGAGAATGATCACTGTGTTTCCGAAAAACTTTTTCATTTCTTTCACCTCTTCTTCCAATATATAAAAATTATATAACGGCAGGTGAGGGTTGTCAATAAAGTTATCGGTTTATTACCAGTATTTTTAACATTTGCTCAATATTAATAAACAACAAAATAATATGCATGACAATATTGAATAATTATATTTTTATCATGCTTATTTCGCCTAAAATACTATAACATTTGTTATAAAAAAGAAATATCATGCTAATTAAATAAAAGATATTGTTTTATGTATTCCATTCGTATATAATGAATATGTAAATTATCTATTGGTGTTTCCGGGAAAATCACCTATCGATAGATTTGCAAATCAAAGGGAGAATCAAATCCCAAAGGAGGGTCAAGAATGCAAGTACTAAAAGATTCTGTACGCAACGCAATTATTGAAGGAGCAATAGCTGAATTTTTCGAACACGGCTATCAAAACGCAAACATGCGCAGGATTGCCGACAGTGCCAACATCACTGTAGGCAACATTTATCGTTATTTCGACAACAAGGAAGCTTTGTTCAACGCAATTTTATTGCCTGCTCAAGAAGCAATCGATGACCTTGAATCATTTGACAGGAAGCTTCACATCACACACATTGACACGATGAAGGAAGCGACTCAAATTGTGACCTTCGTGATGAACGTTTTGAAACCTTACACAAAGGAAATATTCATCATGATCTTCAACTCGACCGGCACGCATTATCATCAAGTCAAATCACAGCTTGAGTCTTTGGTAATCAATAAAATCAAAGAATTTTATCCCGGCAGATTCAATGATTATTTCCTAAAAATTATTTCTTTCAGTATTATCCAGGCTCTGTTTGTTGTGTTCAAAGACAACGTGAACGATGTCAAAAAAATTCAGGACACAGTAATTCAGTTGATCGTTTTCTACTTCAGAGACATCAACAATCGCTTGTTTTAGTTTCCAACCCAAAAAAATGCGACCATTTGATGGCCGCGTTTTTTCTAATATTCTGCTTCAAGTTTATTCGTGTCGATCTTTCCGATGACGGTTTTTGGCAAAACATCCAGATAGATTATGTCTTTAGGAATGGCATAATTCGAAATCTCGGTTTTGATCAAATTAATATAGCCTTCATCGCCATATTTTTTCTCAATTTCCTTGTTCAAAACGATAAACAGCCTGATTACAGAGCCTTTTTCCGGGTCGGGAATGCCAATAGCTGCGACTTCTTTGATTTCGTCAAGATTCATGAGCAGATTTTCAATTTCCGATGGCATTACGGGAATACCGAGGACTTTGATAATCCTTTTCAGACGTTGTTTGAAATGCAGGTACCCGAAACTATCAATAAAGCCATAATCTCCCGTCAAAATCCACTTCTTTTTCGAATCATCAATCAGAAAAGCGGCCTTTGTCGCTTTTTTGTCCATCAGATATCCATTCATCATCGTATCACCGGAAACGACGATTTCGCCTTGCATATCATTTTCCAGAAAAGCCCTGGATTCCACATCAACAATCGCAATGTCGATTCCCGGCAAAGGTTGTCCGACGCTCATTAGCTGATTTTCGGATAAAATGTTGACAGCACAGACGGTCACTACTTCAGTCAATCCGTAGCCTTCAAGCAGTCTTGCCTGTGAAGAGTTGTCCATCATGACTTTGTCAAAGCGGTTTAGCAAGTCCAACGCCACGTAGTCTCCGCCGACATAGGCTTGTTTCAAATTGAAGAGATGTGGTCCGGCAAATCCAGGTTGAGAAAGGAGGTTTTCAAACAATGAAGGCACGCCTATCACACAATTGATCTGGTTGCTCTTGATGAGTTTGGTAGTTTTGGTGGCATCGAATTTAGGCATCAGAGTGTCGACTCCTCCATATATGAGCATCGCATGGACTCCCATGCAGAGACCGAACCCATGAAACATTGGCAATACTGCCAACATATGGAAATTATCAAAATTATCCATGCCGAGTACGTATGGAGTTTTTTTTGCCAGCGAATTAATCGCGAAACTCGATAATTCAATGGTTTTTGGCTCACCGGAGGTTCCTCCGCTGTGCAGTAATACAGAAGTCTCCCTTGAATTCACTTCAAACGGTTCCATAACATAGTCTATAGAGAATAGAGACGAAAACGTGATTATTTGGTTATTCGTTTTGTCGATAGAATTCAAACGGTTCTTATTAATCAGCTTATATGCTATTTTTTTGATGAAGCCAAAACTTCCTACCGGAGAGGCGAGGACCATCGTGATCTCTTTGTCTTTCAGCAAATCATGGTAATGTTCATAGAAAGTATCGATGATGATCAAATGGCGAGACTTTGTCAGTTTCATAAACCTTTCCATTTGTTTTACGGGCGTAAGCGGATGAACCATGTGGCAGATAGCTCCGAGTTTATTCACCGCATAGAACGCATAAATCGCCTCGAAAATGTTTGGCATCGCCATCGTAACGACGCTTTTGGGTTTGATACCCAACCCTTGCAAGCCTGAAGACACCTGATCGATATTATTGATCAGATCTTTGTATTTTACATATTTGCCCATGAAAAGCAAAGCATTGTTATCCGGGTATCTGAGTGCTGCATTCTTAATAGCTTGATAAAGAGACCTGTCTGGCATTTGTTCTACCTCCTTCTATTTATACTCTGTATCCTAAAATATACATGATTGCGAACACTAGGGCGAAAATGACCAATTGATGAGTGACAAAAATCACCAGTGCTTTTCTTCCGGCAAATTTGAATGGTTTGTTCCATGAACCGTCCAACATCGGGACAAGTGAAGATTGTTTCGGAAAGATGTGTTTGCCGATTGCAGAACCAATCATAATCACGCCTGCAAAAGGAGCAATGCCGAAGTAGTCCGCTCCGTAGCCTTTATACCCGGCAATCATCGCAAAAAACCTTCCGAAATCCAAAGAATTAAAATATATTAATTCCCAAAATTTAAAATAGATGCCAATCGCGACCAAGATAGCCCCGATTGTGAACAGGAAGAAATCGTTGTTCCAGATTTTGCGTAACAACCATGTCAGCAAAGTCCCAACCGCAAACAAATGAATGATGCCAAAATAGATGCCAAACCGATATGTTCCTCCAGAAAACAACTCGATTGCGAGCGTCACGGCGGAAATCAGCAAGGCGACAGCCAGAAATTTCATGCCTCGTTTAAAATTGTCCCGGCTGAAATTGAAACTTATTCCGGACACCAACAAAAATATTCCCACAAAGACATAGTGTCCTCCGGCCCTTAAATCTGAAAGCCAGTAGTCCAACCCGAACTTAGAGACGGATCTGATGAATGGATTATCGATAAGGTAATAATTGCCAAATAAGCTGGGAAGACTTTTCAAATCATACATCAAATGGTCAAAGACCATCATGATGATTGCAAATCCACGCAAAAAATCAAGTTCCCAAATTCGCGTCGGTTTCTTCTCTTCCATACAATCGCTCCTATCCTCAGGTACTTTCATTATACCATGTTTTTTATTTTGCGAAATATTCTCATAAAAAAATACTTGCCAATAAAAATGGATGTTCAACCGTATATTATGTGAGAAATTACAGCCTGATTAATGAATCTCGTTTGGCTTGTGATATAATTGTTTTTGAGGCGGTGAGGTCTATGACTGTCGATTTCGACAAATATATCGATAAGCTAAAAGAAAAAGACAACGAAGCTTTCGCTTTTGTTTACGAAAATACGAAAAAGGGAGTGTTCTCGATTATCGTATCTATCGTCAAAAGCCGGGCCGAAACAGAAGATTTGATGCAAGACACCTATATCAAGATGCTTAAAAACATCAATTCATACACGATTGGCAGAAATTTCAATGCCTGGCTGATGCAAATAGCCAAAAACATTGCCCTTGACCATTATCGGAAACACAATAAGACTACTGTCTATGATCCCCAAGAACAGATGTACGTCTTTGACCAGCAACAAGCTCCGGAAAAAATCGATTTGGACATCGATGAAGTCATCAAAAACCTTTCTCCAGAGGAAAAAGAAATTGTCCTCTTAAGAATCGTAGCCAACGAAAAATTCAAAGACATCGCCAAAATTGTCAATAAGCCTCTTGGCACTGTGTTGTGGATTTATAATAAAGCCATCAAAATGCTTCAAAAAGACTTAGAAAAGGAGGAGTAACCATGAAAAGAAAAGCGCTCTATAAAATCATCCAGGCTAAAGCTATGAATGACATGCCAGACATTCTTTCGAAGATCAATCTGGATGCAATCGAGATCATTCCTGAAACTGTTAAACAAAAAAGAGCATCTTGGAATCTTTCCCGTGTGCTCTCCTATTCTGTTTCGTTTGTGGCGTTTATCATCGTCGCCATCCTGGGAATAAATATTATCATCGGCGGTTCCCAACCAAACCAGACGCCTTTGGAAACCGACACCGAACTGATCGGATTTCAAGCCGTATCCGCTGCATCTTTGCTAGAAGGAATGGATCTTACCGATTTGAGCTATAACATAACTCCTCTAGCTTTCAGCCTAGACGAAACTTCGATCATCGAATCCGAACTTCCCGCAATCAATCAGTATCTCAGCATGCTGGAAATCACCTTAGGTGATTCAGATGCCATTGCATATGATGCCATTGCATCAGATCGTGGCAACTACACCTTCTGCATCCAGTTTCAGAGCACCGATCTGACGCAAAACACATATAATTTCAAATTCTATTACAATCAGGCAGAGACTACAAACCAAACAAATATTACCGGTATTATGGCCTATGACGATCGCGAATTTGTCATGACCGGAATCATGTATAAAAACATCGGAGCCGTCAAGTCATCTTTTCGAGCCGAAGTCGATGAAGATACTTATGTCTTTGTGGAAGACCGTTCAACAAATACTGTCCAGGCATTCGCTTACAGAATTGTCAAACAAGGTATCGTCACCAATGAATCGGTTCTTAACATTGAATCCGTGAAACAGCAATTCCGTGTCAGGATCCATATGAGCTCCCAAGGCAAGCAACTATCCTTGCAAGTTCAGAAATCTGTTGAAAACGATGCTTTCACAATCGATTATGAAATCTCAAACGACGTCTTAGAATCAAGTGGACAAATCGATGTAGCTTTGGAATACAACATGATGATGGGCAAATATGAATATCGCTACAATGTCCGTAACAACCAAACTACCGAAACGACCCAGTATCATGGCAATCGCATGTGGTGGAAAACCACAACTACTACTTCAACTACTACAGAGGGAACCACATCAGCAGACAGCACCACAACCGACGATGAAACGACAACCGAGCATACCAACCCAGGCAATTGCCCCCGGTGTGATGCTTTAATCCAAGATACCATCCAAAATTCTCTATGATATAAAGAAGACCCGAAATTTATAATCTATACCCTATGTCAAGGACTTATTAAAAAAGACTTTAATAAATTGAATCATTTAAGTAAGATGGTTGTTCTAAGAGAGAGCGACCATCTTTTTTATGTTTATTTGATGTTTTCCGGATCGCATTCTCCGCGACAACTATCCTTGCCAATCTCGAATTCCAGCGTCGCATGCATAATCCCGATTGTTTTCAGGCTGTCATGCAGGCGTTTTTGTACTTCCACCAGTTCTTTCGGTGTGATTGAATCCGCAAGGACGATATGGGCAGTAAGCAAAGCGATTTCGCCTTCAAGACTCCAGTGGTGCAAGTGATGCACATCTATTACCTTAGGTTCTGATTTAAGCGTTTTGATGATTGTATCCTGCGTTGGTTCTAGCGGTGCCTTTTCCATCATTACCTCGACGATTTCTTTCAAGTGCTTGTACACATGGAAGAGGATGTATAGTGTGAATCCGATGGAAAGGATACTGTCCAAAATCGTAATATTGAAAAAATACATGAGTATTGCGCCAATAAGCAGCACAACCCAGCCGATGACATCTTCAAACAGATGCAAACTGATAATCTTTTCGTTCCTTGTTCTGCCCTTTGAGGCATAAATGGCCGCAACTGTATTCACGATTATTCCAACCAAAGCGAAATACACCAGCATTTTTGTCTCGATTGGTTCGGGATTAATCAGTCTTTTTACCGATTCAATAATGATGATCGTCGACCCGACCACCAAACTAAAAGCTGCGAACAAGCCACCAAGTAAAGAATAGCGTTTGTATCCATAAGTGTAAGTTTCATCCGGCTTCTGCCTTGATTTTTTTTCAAAGAACATTGACAAACCAATGGTCAAGGAATCACCAAAATCATGGATGCTGTCAGAAATCAAAGCGATACTGTTTGTAAACAGTCCGCCGATGAATTCAAATACTGTGAAACATAGATTGAGGATAAAAGTCAATAACAACCTGTTCTTCGGTTTGTGAGCATGCATGTAATCACTTCCTTATGATTATGCCCTGACAAGTTTGTCGATTTCAGCAAATTTATTGCTGTTCTCGATAACGGCGATGATGATGAAAAGCAAAATCATGAACTGCGGCATTAAGTAGACATTGTCGACCATGCCGTGGGCATGGGCGCCAAGAATGGAAATACATAAAATGATTGTCTGATTGTTGATTTTGGTCAAAGCGATTTTGAACATCATGAATACCTGAATCAATAGGCTGATAACGCCGATAATCCCAAAAGATGCCAAAACATGCAGCACGGTGTTGTGATACATCCTGAAATCACCGAATTCATCAAGCCTTGAGAAAATCCCGGCTCCGAAGAGTGGATGTTCCTTGAAAACCCTCCAGGCATCAGCATAAATCTCTAGCCTGCCGGAATCATCGAAAAGTAAGAGTTTGAACCTTTCATACATTGCCAAAAACATGTCGTAATTCAGATATATCACCAAAAACAGGATTGCTAGTGTAACTCCGACACTGAGAAGTGTATAACCCCAGTTCTTGTTATTGAAAAGATATATCAGCAACAAAATAAACACAAAGGCAAAAGCGGTGATTCCGCCTCTAGAATCGGTGAAAAGTAACATGACGATTTGAAACAAAGCGACAAAAATGAGCGGAATATTGAACTTCATTTTCTTGGCAAAATAGAATGTAGTCGGAATGAAAACGATGAGATAGGTAGCGACATAATTGGAGATGCCCCAGCCCAAATTGATGGTTTTGTTTTCCAAGGCATAAATGACATCTTCGACACGCAAATAATACATCAAAACTTCAACTGCCACCAATACACCGAGAATAAACATCATTTTCAAAAGATAGGAAATATGATCGCCTTCCATCGAGTTGACGAAAAAGAAATACACGAAAGCGTAGACTATCCCGATAACTGCATAAAACAGATAGTTCAAATTGATGACCTCGGCATTGATCGTCGATAGTAACATCGCTCCAAACATGAGAACAATTCCAAAAAGCATCTTGCCTCGAAAAATATTCACTTTGAACCTGATGATATGGATTACGATTCCTAAAAGCAGGGCAACCGGAGTTAGATATAGATACAAAGGTATTGAAGACAGACTCCACTCAGTCTGGGAAATCATAAACAAAGCATTTAAGAGAATCGGTACGGCAGGCATGACATCTCTAAACAAGACTAAAACTAAAAACAGAGCCAGCAGAAAGATCGGAAGTCCGTAACTTTCTAATTGGAAAAACCAAAAAAAGAGCGTTATGGCGCTAAGTAATGCCAAATATACGGTTCCGTAAAAAAACTTCTTGTTCTTCATATTTTCCCCCAAGTATCTCTATGAACAATTATAATACAATATTAGCGTTTTTAATATAAATAAGTCCTTTGAACTGGCCAATGATTAACTAATAGTTCTGTTTGTTACGATCAAAATACGCTTCAATCAACCGATACTTTGTTTCCCTGTTCATCGCATGGTAGGCATTCTTCCATTCTTTCAAGAAACTAAGACAGATCATTTCACCATCAAGAAGAAATCTTCTTTCGATCATTCCCTTTCCAAAAGGAAAAACATATTCTCCGCTTTGTAGTTTAATCCTGAAATCAAGCAGAAAATCAAACTCAACTCCATCTAAATTAACTGAGAACAAGTGAGCTGTAGTATACTTTTCATTTCCGTTTTCGTGTTTAAAATCATAACCTTTGATAACTTTCTCAAATTTATCCAAGTCTCTGATATCAATCAATATGTCGATATCATTAACATCATCGACGATCCCATAATAATATAGCAACATTGATCCTCCAAGTCCCCAGGTTATGTATGATTTATTCAATAGTCTTGCTATTTTTAGCAACACACTCTTTTTATCGGGAATTTCACAAAAATCTCTCATCGAAAGTCCTCCTTTAATATCTGTCATTGATTTCACATATTATCTTACCACCTTGACATTTTTTCAACAAGGCTAAAGCCAAAGATACAACAATATTACATTAAAACAAAAGACTACACCATTATAGTATAGTCGGTATTTTTCTATTGAGCCAGTAATAGAACCCGAAATTAACTCGTTTACTGTGAGGCTCTTTTAGCTTTGTGAAGCTCATTAATTTTGAATTGCATTATCAGTAAACTCTATCTATTGATGAATACGTTTATAGGAAGGCACTTAACTAGTATTAAATTAGTTTTCATGTTTTTTGTTGCAATATGGACAAATTATTTCACTATTATGATTAATCTTAGTAATATTTCTAAAATACATTAAAGACTCAATTTGATTTTCATAATACAAGTAATCATCATCCTTAAAATCAGACTTGCTAATCGCATGTTTTTTTAAATGAGTATTTTCGGTATAAAAAAATGGCTTATTCGTATCTTTGCAGACACTTTCTTTTATTTGAATCAGACAATCACTGCATTGATAAAAACCATGATACAGATCTTTATAAAGTTTTCCTCCACAGAAAGGGCAAACATCTCTTTTAGTGTCTGAATAAATCATTCCTTTGAGTATGATCTGTTGTATTCTTCGAAAGGAATCAATATCTTGCAAACTGATATACATATCGTTTCTTTCAAGATAGTCTTCATCAAATTGATTGACTACAATAACCTCATTCAATTCGTAGTTCCTTATATAAATATTAAGTGTTTTAGTATTATAAACGCTACCAGTTATCATAATTCTATAAGTTTTTTCTTTTGTAAAAAACAGTAATATCTCTTTCTTGTTGTTACTGTAGATATCCAATTTCCAGTCTTTAAATGAGAAAGTAATATCCAGTGAACTCAAATTGATTTTATATTGAGGATCTATTTCAAATTTGAAATGTCCAACAGCAAAAATGGTGAGCATTTGAACATACGTCAAATAATTTTTTGTCATTAATTCCAAATCAACAAACTCTTTTTTGTCTTCAACTTTGATTTGATTGCCCAATAAGAAATTATACGTTTTATAAACTTGACGATAGTCTTTTTGCATCAAAAATATGTTGGTTTTTTTAAGTTTTAAATTTTTATTTCGTTTGATGTTCTTTTGGTAGATTGGTTTATATAATCTTGGATTAATTGCTTGACTAATTAATGATAATTCCTTTAACATTTCTTTTGATAAATTTAAATATTGACTAAAATCTCTAATATAACCAGTATGTAATTTTCCTAAGGCTAAAAAGTAATTCACATGATTGATTTTTTCAAGTAAATTAAATCTCATAATGTTGCTAGCATAAACTAAACTATTCAATGTTCTTCTATTTCTCTTAACCATTGAAAGAATTTCATCAACAAAATTGCAGAAAATGACATTTTCATAAATACTATACTCATCTTCATAGATTCTCGTTAACAATTTTCGAGGTTTTACACCTTTTTTTGTTATATTAGATACAAATTGACCATGATTTGCTAAGTGAAGCAAAGTATTTTGGTTAATAATGCGTGCATTTTCAACTGGTAACACATCATCTGTGTCTTTCAAAACGATAATTGGTTTACTAAATATTCTTTTGATTGCAGGCGTTGACTTTTTGATATGATGAATCGTTTCTTCTAATTTTACAAAATCAAAATCTGGCTCAATCGAAAATAATGTTATGTCATGAACAACAAAGTAATCAAACTCAATATATGTTAGAAATGGATGTTTCTGAATAAATTTTTGAATGTTTTCTAAAAGCGAAGCAAAGCGATTATACTCTTCTATCTTTAGCTTATTAATGTTTTTTGTCATAATTATTCATTATCAAGACGTTTTATAAATTCTGCACATTGATTCAAATTCAATTTCTCGAATTCCATTTCAAGCTGTTCTTTGTCATCAATGGTTTTTACCTCAAGTTTAGCAACCAGTTTACTTAATAAAATCTTTTCAATCGCTTCTCTTTCGACTTCTTCATTTACAAAACATTCTTTATATATATTAACGAAATCTTCGATTTGTTTTTAGAATACGATTCCCGAACGAAATATTATATGGGGCAAGTAATGCTTCAACATTTTTAATTAGTTCGCTATTTTCAGCATCAAAATTACCGTTTTGCTTTGCAATATCAAATAGGCTATTCATGGTCTGATAATTATAATACTGTTGTGAAATCGGGTTTGAATAGTTTCGCACTTTGGGAGCGCGTTTTGTAAAGTTTATGGTATGTGCACGGTCGTATACTTTATCCGAAATGACAAATGTTGATTCGTCACGATTAGCCGTGCCGATAAACCATACATTAGCTGGTACTTTAAGCGTATTTCCATGATCTAGAGCTAGATAGTTAACTTCGTTTCCTTCTTCTTTTCTAGTTAATTTAATATTGATCAATTTAATTTCTCTTTGATTTTCCTCATTTTCCATAAGCGATAGAAAATCTGAAAAATAATATTCAATTCTAGATAGATTCATTTCATCTAGAAGTATAATGGTAAATATTTCTTGATTTAGCGCCGCTTTATATAGTGCCAATGTGAATTTTTTAGGAGTATAATTCATTGAGAACTCATTATAGTAACCTAATAACTCATTTTTGTCTTTCCAAGAAGATTCAACTTCAACGATGTCGCAGTTTCCAAATATAGCTTCGGAAAAAATCTTTGGTAAACTGGTTTTACCTGTTCCAGACATTCCTTGCAGAATCGATAGTTTACTAGCTCCAATCCCTGCAACAAAAGTTGCGACATCTTCAGGTGTGTAAGACAGATGAAGCCTTGAATTTCTAGCGTATTCTACAACGAAATTTACGAGTTCATTCAACGATGCGTCTTTTGGCTTAAAAGCTTCTCGCTTCACTACCTCCTGATTGAATAAATCTATTTTTGAATCAAGTTCAGTAAACGCATAACATGGATCAAACTGTTGATAAGTCTCATCATCTTCTTTACCATTTGATGAGACATCATTACTTGAATCAGCTGTGTTATTTATAGGTAATAAGTCATTCTCCAATAAATTAATTTCATCTCTTTCAAATCCTTTTCTTAAAAACATCAAGCCCAACACAGAAACAGATGCAATCAGTGCATAGATGGCATCGGTACCGATGATGTAATCAAAATTAGCAACATCAGGTAAAGTAACACCATACGCCTCACATATATCCAAAATAATAGCTTGGTTGATTTCTCTGGCAATTTGGAAATAATATCCAGATATAGCAATGATAAATACAAAGAAAACATTAACTGTTGTGGCTAATTTAACAACCGAATTGAACTGTTTATATTTTGAAAGGTAACTAGTTAATGTAACAGCTAAACAAAGACCAATAGAAATGAGCATGACAACAAGCACATAAGCGACGATGCGATAGCCTTGATCTAAGATGGCATAGTCTCTTAAAATATCAATGCCAGTTAAATTGATGAAATATGTGTAAGCTCCTGAACTAATATCAATTTTGATAATTGGAAGTAACAGCATCAATACTGTAACAGATGTCAATAATACAACATACAATAGCGGTTCGATTCGGGAATATTTTTTTGTTTTTTCTACATATGATATCTGATTATAAGCGCTAAATTTACCTATAAGAATTGAGAAAATGAAAATCACTATAAACATCATAAGCATTGGGATATAAGAGATTGTTTGAAGAATAATATCCCAACTGATTACATAAAACATCTTTAATCCCAATCCCATCAGGAAGAATGCTGCTGCGGCAATGAATGTTAATGAAACTAATGTCTTTGATTTTTTGATAAATCTTTCTTTATTAAAAAAGTAATTTGATAACGTCTCAGCTAAAAACAGAAAAATAAGTAAAAAGACGGCAAAATTGACGAGAAAATAAACGACAACATTAATATTAGTGTCTCCAAAAAGAAGGACATGGATAACTATGGCATTATAAGTAGATCCAGGTTCAACTAATGTATATAAGGGAATCATAAATGTTGTTAAGAAAATAACCACTGAAATAATATCAATGAATAAAACGCTCAGCGAGATTAAAGTATTGCTCTGTTTGATTTCTATCTTGTCTTTTTTAAGATCTTTTGTAAGGTTTAACGCCTTTTTTCTAAAAATAGTTAAGACAAATATGCCCACAATGAAAATGATGTTTATAATAATCAGGATTAATGCAAAAATTGATAAATAATGATAAAGAGCTTGAAAAACAATCAATGCCGTATCAAAGCCTAGAAAATATAAAATCGCTATTATAATTCCCCAATTATTCTTTCTAAAGAAACTAAAGCATGATAAGAGCAATGGAATAATAGATATATAAAATACTATCATTAAGATGAATGCATAGATATTTACATAACCCCCTTCAGATAGGTCACTTGATAACGACAAGAAATTCTCACCGTCATAAGGCAACGTTAATTGTAGCGACATTATCCAAAAGTTTATGAAAAATACGGCCAGCATTATACTTATGATTAATATTCCAATAAACCACGATTTTTTGAATAAGTTCTTCATAAGGTATTTTCTCCTTTTATTATAGTTCTAATCTAATACTGAAAATTAGTCATGCATAATAAAAATCTCTTTAGTACCATTATATCACATATCATTATATACACCAGTTCATCGTAAAAGACCCTAAATAAAAAAGCCCCCTAAAGGCTTTGTAAGTCGTGCTTATTATTAGTTGCAATTACTTATGATACGGCTCTTTGTTCATTATGCTAAATAACCAATGCAATATTTCAAAGGCCAAAGAAAATAGCATTTACTGCATAAAAAAAGGACTATTCTCTCGAATAATCGTTCCAAAATTCTTTGGTACCGGTGGTCGGACTCGAACCGACACGCTTTTAAGGGCAATGGATTTTGAGTCCAATTGCCGTGAATGCATAATTTGTAAGGGGAATATTATGCAAATTGTTGAGTGTCTTTCGAACTACGAAAAATCTGTTAAAGCGACTTCTTCTGCCGGTAACTATGAATTTGTAAATCACAATATTTCTATGGTTCAAAAGTTCTTTGATCAAAAATTATATCAAACTACCGAACAAATAACAGTTAATACTATGTATGAGCTTGTCGAGTATTTCAAATCTAGAAACAATGTTTCAAATTCGATAAATAAGAAAATTGGTTGTCTAAAACGAGCTTTAAAACACAATGCAATCTTAATCCCTGGTGTGAATGTTTTTCCAAAAATATCATTTAAGCGCGTGTCTTTCAACATCTTATGTGAATCAGAGTTGCAGAAGTGCATTACCCACTTCGTATGGCTTGATAAAACGCCTGTAAATCTTACAAAATCGCTTTTATTTTGGGTTTTCCTCTATTCCGGTGCAAGACTGAGTGAAGTGCTTAATATTCGTGTATGCGACATTAATTTCGATGATCACACAATCTATCTCTTCCACACCAAAAACAATGAACCAAGAACTGTTTTCTTTAATGGTATCATCGATAATGATTTAAAAGCTTATATTGAGCTTAAAAAACGCAATCTGCTCTTCTGGAACTTTAAACCATATAAAGATTGCCCTTTGAACAAAGATAACGTGGAAGCCATATTTTGTCACGTTAAGGACACTCTCAAGTTGCCAAAATTCAGTCCGCATATGTTAAGGCATACTATGGCAACGCTTCTGCTTGAAAATGATGCACCTCTCAATTCAATTAAGGAACTACTCGGACATAAATCGCTCACTACTACTCAAATCTATCTTCATGCATCTACAAAGAAATTAAGACAAGACTATGACAAGTATTTTCCGCTTTTATGATGATATTCCTTTACTTCTATTTTTAATATTATTATGGATCAGAAGCAAGCATGTTGTTTTTTCATATCTCTTTTGGCGCATGCTAAAGTATGAAAAAACATGAACTTCTTTTCAAAAAGATAGTTCATGTATTGCTTCAATATCAACTCATAAAAACGAGTGGGGGATAGTAGCACCCCTGTAAGTCGTGTTAGAAAACTAAAAAACCGATATCATATGTTGATAAGTATTTTTAAAATAAGTATCAAAATAGAAGAGTATGGGTGACTACCATACTCTTGTTAATTACTTTATTATAAATTCTTAACTAATTTTCATTATATTAAAAGGCGTATCATCTTGAAGGTAAACAATTAATACATAAGAAATGAACAAATTTAAATCTTCAGTTATTTCTTCTAATACTTCGAGAATCATATTATTGTTTGCCATAAAAACGTCTTTTTTAACTGCTGGCATCTTGTATTCTTTACGATCCGATTCATATAATATGTAGAGTTGTTTTTTCATTTCCTCAAAATCGCCATGTGCTATTTTGCTCCTAACAGTATATATTGAATGCAACTTAGTTTTAAGATTTTTAAGGACTGATAAATCTTTTATATTGTAGAATAGAGTTTCTCTATCATTGCCTAACAACTCGTAATAATATATTATGTGAAGAATGTTTTTCTTTAATTGAACAGCTATGCTCTCCTCAGATGTGTTTTTTGGGTCGTTTGTTAGCAATGACTCAAGCAAAGCTACTTGTGAAAGAAGTATCATTTTTAAATCAGTTTGTTCAAGTATCATTGAGATGTATTCAAAAATAAAAAAAATTGTGTTTTCTTGTTCAGTATTTATTTTATTCATCACAATATCTTTATTTTGTTCGAACGCTTCAATCATTTCATCTCTTCGATCTTCATAAAAAGTAAGTAAAAAATCTTGCTTTCCAGGATTAAATAAAATAGATAGATCTTCATAAAAAATACTAGAATTTTCTATATTATAAGCGTTTTGTATATTCTCTAAGAAATAATTGTTATATTTTCTTTTTCTAGAAATGTATAAATATACACTTAAGTACATTTTAGCTTTTTTGATATATTCGTTATTGATCGATTTTTGAATATATTCTTCTTTATCTGTTTCACCCCGCAAAAAAGAGGTAACACTTGATTCTTTATTAATTTTGCCAACTATTGTATCAATTTCAAATTTAGATAAAAAAGAGTAATCGATAAAGACAATAACCATATATGAAGCAAGCAATTTATATAGCTCTTCTTCCTCGAGACTTTCTTCAATTGAGCAATCGAAATAATTCAATAAAATCTCAAATATCATTTTCTTGGGATCGACTTCATCAGAAAGATACTTTGCAAGCTTTTCATGCAATGACAATTTCCCTTTTAATAGTTTACTAATAGTTTCAATTTCATTCAAATTAGGATTTCTACAACACAAACCCCGTCCAATTATGATATCCGACTCAAGTTTATAAAAAAATCTAGAAGGAATAAACAAAAAATCATTCTTCTCATTCAATTTGAACACCGCCTATCATACATAATCAATTCCATTTTTATTATCTCAATATATCATTTATAAATCAATATGCCATCAAATTTTAATAATAAATTCATTTTGCTTTTGACATAATTATTAAATTAATTTACAATACACACAAATAAATGTAATTACGGCATAAACAAAAACGACTATTCTCTCGAATAATCGTTCCAAAAATCTTTAGTACCGGTGGTCGGACTCGAACCGACACGCTTTTATTGACAATGGATTTTGAGACCATAAAAGCACGACAAGTGCATTTTATTTTAATAATCAAAACAATGAACAGTACAATAAAGCGCGAATAAAATCGCGTTTTTATATTTTCAAATATAAAGAATGTTATATACTTGCTTCCAATAATCTCAAAACTATTATTATTTCTCCGGTTTATCTTCTATTTGTTTTGTTCCTACACAACCATCTTTGTATGAATTACATCCATAAAAACTATTATATTTTCCTTTTCGAACCGCCATATAATCACCACAAATTGGACACTTGACATCTTTTTTGATGTCGATTGCCGCCATATAGGAACAATATGGATAGTTTGAGCAACCGTAAAATGCATTTGTTGAGTTTTGTCGAATGATTAAGTGCCCATCGCAACGAGGACATTTCAGTGATTCCTTTTCAGAAAAACCAAAGACATTGACATTTATATTCATTTCCAGTAATTCTTTGATGAAAACGGAAAAATCATTTTGAACCAACAAATGACATGTAAATTTCGCTCTTGTCAAAGCAACATAAAACAATCTTCTTTCTTCTGCATATGGATATCTATCTTCAGAAGGAAGAACCATTGACAAAACTGGATCATCAGCTATTTTGCTTGGAAAGCCTAGAATTGTGTTTTTGTTATTAAGAATAACTACATGCTCGGCTTCTGAACCTTTTGCTCGATGTACAGTACTGAACATAATATTGATATCAGAAAAACGAGATTTAAGTATTTTTAATTGTTCATCAGATAAATCAAAATTATATCTGCCTAGCAAGAGAATTTCTTTAGGCTGAAATATAGAAGATATGTTTGATATAATAAATGAAATGCCCTCCAGATAATCATAAGATTCTAGATTATAGATGAGTACCGGCTTTGGAAAGGATTTGGATGATTTGACATTTTTGGGTATTTGTTCCGTGTTTTTCATAACAAATTTCGAACTCAAATCAACCAATTCTTGCGAATTTCGATGGGTGGTTTCAATCTTTCTAGTCGTTGAATAGTTAAATTGATTGTGAAAATTGGCAAATAAAGTGATGTCGCTTCCAGCAAAACGGAAAATTGATTGCCAATCATCTCCCACAGCAAAAACTTTGGCTTTTGTCTGCTCAATTATAGCTTTGATTAATTGTGACTTTGATTGTGAAATGTCTTGATATTCATCGATAATTACATATTGATAATCACATAAAATATCATGATTATTAATGATTTCAGATGCAAGGTTTATCATATCTGAAAAATCTATTTCTTTATTTTGACGCAACTCTTTTTGATATAAATCAAAGATAGGTTTAGTTATTTCCAAGAATTGAGTTGCTCGAGAAATACTTGAGGGCGTTTGTATTCGATGCTTTACAAGCAGTTGATCAGAATCTATATCTGTCTGCCCAGATTCCTTTAGAATTGAAATAAAAGTTAAAATCAATTTTTGAAATTCTTCGAACAAATGTCGATCTCTCTTTATGAGCGTCTCAATGATTGCACTGTCATTAGCAGGAGAAAATTCTACTTGATGTTCGAGAAGTAAATTTTCGAGGGTATACAAAAGCAATCCATTTTTCGCTTGGTATGAAAAAATTTCCAGACAGGTCGTTTGATATTTTTTGTGAGTTTCTCTTTTCCAGTTCATGCTTTGAAGATACTTTCTTTCTTCAAAACGATCCAACCATTTAGCGCGGTTGTTTTCGTCGATTCCATAATGTTCAAGATAAATATCATAATCTAAAAGATAAAAATCAGGTCGATATTGTCTATGGTCAACGTCAGATACATTGTGCTTATAGTCAACCTCATATACATAGTTAACTCCGTTTAAGAAAAGAAAATTAGCTATTTGAAGTTCTGCAAGACTTTTAACTTTTTCCCCTTGAATACTCTGCCTTTCTTTTATATCCTCATAGCATTTATGTTTTAGTGTTTCCAAATCA
>Ga0268276_1001074_pt1 | contig 28753 bp, 24 predicted proteins | sample saktaG_4_FD_190145 | JGI IMG/M metagenome (GOLD analysis project Ga0268276, IMG submission 190145) | Saline water microbial communities from Sakinaw Lake, British Columbia, Canada - sak_2010_1_5_45m | ecosystem: Environmental > Aquatic > Non-marine Saline and Alkaline > Saline ...
CTGGGTTATTTTTTAATCTTCTTTCCAGCAAAGTGCACACACGTCTGCATATTATCATTGAAACCTCATCCTTTTGCAGAAATTCTTTTATTGCAGACTCTAACTCCGGCATATTTTTAGGGTCTAAAACTTTTATATGTTTTACTCCGCAGGCCTTTGCCACGTCTTCTATTTTTATTTGTTGAATGTCAGCTCCCATTAAGGTTTTGCCCATTCCGGGGTTTTGCTGATGACCCGTCATTGCGGTAATTCTGTTGTCTAAAACTATTATCAAAGGGTTCGATTTGTTGTAAACTGCATTAACTAACCCGGGTATTCCGCTGTGGAAAAACGTCCCATCCCCGATTATGGAAATAACTCTCTGCCCACTTGCCTTGCTTACGCCATGAGATATTCCCATGGAAGCTCCCATTGAAAATAAATAATCTTGTATATTGTGCGGAGGAAGCCCGGCCATCATGTTGCACCCGATATCTCCACCAAAAATTGTGCCCTCGGGAGCCACTCTTTTTATTGTAGGCAAAATAAACCAATAGGGACAACCCTCGCACAACCTCGCAGTTCTGCGCGGAACATCAACTGCAACAGCTGATTTTTTTAGGGCTGGTGCTTTTTTACCGATTATTTTTGCAACGGCTACCAAAACCTTTTCTGTGTTCAGTTCTCCAGTTTCTGGCAGAAAATCCTTCCCGTGTATTTCTACTTTTGTCCCGGTATCTTTTGCTATGCGTTTTATTTCCTTTTCTAAATACGGATCCAATTCTTCGGCCACCAGAATATTCTTCTTCCCTTTTATAAACTTAGCTATTAAATTCTCTGGCAAAGGATAAAAAAATCCAAGTTTCAAAACCGGCAAGTCCAATCCCAACATTTCCATCGCTTCTTTCACATAAAAATATGAAATCCCAGAAGCAATAATCCCAGTTCTGATAGGTCTCCGACACCTATCAATTCTGTTTGCCTTTGACTTATCTGCAAAAACTTTTATTTTCTCTAATTTTTCTAAAAGCTCTTCTTTCATTTCCATTACTCGCGGAGGCATAGTGCAAAACTGGTGGGGATTTTTGACGAAGTCACCCCGCGTAGCTTTAGCGGAGTGGGGTCGCCCGCTATATTCAACCGGCGCTTTCTGATGTGCCACTCTTGTGGTTGCCCTTAAAATTACCGGCACATTAAACTTTTCAGAAATTTCAAAACCTAGTTTTGTAAAGTCGTAGCATTCTTGCGGGCTGGAAGGGTCTAAAACCGGAATTTTGGACAAATAAGCATATCCTCTTGAATCTTGTTCAGACTGGGCCGAACTATGACACGAAGGATCATCTCCCACAAAAATAACCATTGGGCCCTTGGTGCCAGTGTAGGCTAAAGGGAATAAGCTGTCAGAACAAACGTTTATTCCAAAACTCTTCATATTCACCAAAGTTTTCAAGCCAGAAAAACTGGCTCCTATTGCCGCCTCTAGCCCAACTTTTTCATTGGTTGACCATTCTGCGTATATGCCATTTTCCTTCGCTATTTTCCCAAACTCTTCTCCAATTTCAGCTGAAGGACAGCCCGGATAACCGGAAACAAAATCCACGCCCGCATCCAAGGCGCCTTGCACAATTGCTTCATTCCCCAATAAAATCTTTTTCATATTATTTTATTTTTTTGACTTCTTTGGCCACTCCTAAAAAGTTTTCTCCGCTTACGATTTTTTTACCGGTTTTATTTTCTAATTCTAATCGCGCGTTTTTGGCAATATGACCTCCTTTTTTGGCTGGAATTTTATTTTCGTCAAAACCTTTTGCTTTTAAAGTTTCTGCTATCTGACGAGTTGAAAGTTCAGCTAAAGCTGAAAAAACTAATTCGGCGTCTGTCATATGGTCTCGTAAATTTTGAGTTTTTAAATTTTTCAAATTCTTATGCTCTTTGACCGACAAATCGCTCCATTCTTGGTGAATAATATTTGTTAAAATCGCGTACTCATCTTTTTGTTTAATTTCATTGTCTCTCCAATAATCTGTAAGTTTATTTCTGATTTCCTGACCCATCATTCTCTGCTGTATCCACTTTTGGCTCCTACCCATCCTCTGCCAGTTCATTCTTCCGCGATCAATTGATTTTTCAGGATCAACTGTTTCCTGCAATCTCTCATAACCAACCTTGGCTAACCAGAGTTTTATCGGTTCAGCTTTTGGACTTGGCACAGATTGAATCAAACGAAACAATGTTTCCACATCAGCGACATCAGTTTCTCTTAATTTACCGTCTTCGGCCTTCATTTTCAACCGGTTACATTTTGTAACCGTTTCGTTTCCTTCTTTTTTAAGGCGGTTTTTTAACACCTTCCAATAATTTCTTGCTTTTTGAAAATCTGTCTGTCCAATTAAAACCCGAACAATATCAACAACCGAAAAAAACCAGATTTCTTTTTTCTCATCCCAAATCCGGCGGATTCTTTTGCCCTCAAAAATCGCGATCTGCTTATTTTTTAATTCCTTCTTCGCCATAATGTCTTAATTTTAACAGAAGGGAAAAACTCATTCAACTCCTTGACAAACATATCGTTTATATGATAATCTTTGCATGTGGTTTTCTTCCCACATGGCACACTTGGAGACTTGCTATGAAGGATATAGATCGACTGCCCACGAAAACTCTGGCTGAACTGCCCGAGATGTTGGTAGCCGAAGAGATTGCTGATTACCTGCGAACCACTAGGCAGACTGTTCACTGTTGGATTCGGAAGGGAATAATACCCTCAACACGAATCGGCCGAGTGGTACGAATCAGCAAAAAAGACTTTCAGGCGTTGTTGGAGTCCTCCAAGACGCAGGGAGCCAAGCAAATCTCTGTTTCCAATGAGTAAACCCATGTCAGAAGGCGTCGAAAGAACGCGAGGGGCAGCTAGCTGCCCCACTTTTTTTTATAAGGAGAAAATTATCTAAATAACGATGTTGATCAATTTGTCGGGTACAAAAACTATCTTTAAAACCTTGTTTTTACCGACAAGTTTTTTTATTTTTTCAGATTTCAAGACAAGTTTTTCAGCATCCTTTTGGCTGATGCCAGATTTGGCTTCTATTTTATCTCGTACTTTTCCATTAACCTGAACAATCAAAAGTATATTTTTTTCTTTAATTAATTTCTCGTCATATTTCGGCCATTTTTGTTCACAACAAAATCCCTTAAGCCCAGTTTGGCTCCAAAGTTCTTCAGCTAAATGTGGAGCAAGAGGCGACAAAATTTTCAAAAAGTCAGACAGATCTTTTTTACCCAGACCTTCTTTTGAAATTTGCCAAGCATTTACAAACTCCATCATAGAGCTTACTGCTGTGTTAAATTTCATCAACTCAACATCTTCTCCAACTTTTTTAATTGTCCGATGCAGCAATTTTTTCAAAGATTCATCTGGCGCAGCAGCAGATACCGCGGGGACAGATGCTAATTTCCATATTTTTTCTAAGAACCTTCGGCAACCAATTACTCCTTTTTCATCCCAAGGAATCATTTGCTCAAAAGGCCCCATAAACATTTCATAAATGCGCAAAGTGTCAGCTCCATATTTTTTTACAACAACATCCGGGTTTATTACGTTGCCTTTTGACTTTGACATTTTTACTCCGCCTCCTCCCAAAACCATTCCATGCGAAGTTCTTTTTTGGTAGGGCTCTGGCCCAATTGATGTTGGCACAGCTTTAATATCCCACAAAAATTTAAAAATAAATCTAGAATACAAAAGGTGCAAAGTGGTATGTTCCATTCCGCCATTATACCAGTCAACAGGCATCCAATACCTTAAAGCAGACTCATCAGCCAATTCCTTATTATTTTTTGGGTCTGTGTATCTTAAAAAATACCAATTGGAACCTGCCCAATTGGGCATTGTGTCTGTTTCTCTTTGAGCTGGGCCTTTACACTTGGGGCATTTTGTATCAACCCATTTTTTTATTAAAGAAAGTGGAGATTCTCCCGTGTCTGTGGGCTTATATTTTTTTACATTGGGCAACTTAACCGGCAAATCTTTTTCTGCAACCGGTTGCCAACCGCACTTTTTGCAATAAATCATAGGAATGGGCTCACCCCAATAATGCTGGCGCGAAAACACCCAGTCACGCAATTTATAACTAACTTTCGGTTGAGCTAATCCTTTGCCCGCCAACCAAATAATTATCTTTGGCCTCGCCTCTACAGACGTTTGCCCATCAAACTCCATTGAATTGTAAAGTGTACCATCTCCTTCATAGCATTCTTCCAAATTTTTTACTTTTTGCGCCAATTCTTCGTTGCCTGGTTTTATGGATGTGCGCAAGGGTATGCCGTACTTTTTTGCCATTTTAAAATCTCTCTTATCGTGCGCATCGGCAAAAACAGCTCCCGTGCCGTAATGTTGTAAAACAAAGTCAGCAGTCCACACGGGCATTTCTTCATTCGTGGCGGGGTTTCTCACAGTTATACCCTTTAGCTCAACTGCTGTTATGTCTTTGTCTAAATTTGTTCTGTCTATATCTGAAACTTTTTTTGAATCTTCTCTGTATTTTAAAACCTCTTCTATGTTTTCAATTTTGTCTTTGTGTTTGTTTATAAATTCGTGCTCGGGAGCCAAAACCAAAAATGTTCCAGAAAATATAGTATCTACTCTGGTTGTAAAAACTTCAATCGGGTCTTCAATGCCTTCAACTTCAAACTTAACAAGCGCTCCGTGCGACTCTCCAATCCACTCTTTTTGTTGAATTTTAATTTTTTCTAAATAATCAACCGAATCTAAATCCCTAATTAATCTTTCAGCGTAGTTTGTAATTTTTATCATCCACTGCTCTTTTTCTCTTTTTTCAACTTTAGCCCCGCATCTCTCGCATTTGCCGTCAACCACTTCTTCGTTTGCCAATCCAATTTTGCAAGAAGGGCACCAATTTATGTCCATTTTTACCTTGTAAGCCAAACCGTTTTTAAACAACTGCACAAAAATCCACTGCGTCCATTTATAATATTTGGGGTCTGTTGTGTTAACTTCTCTCGACCAGTCAAAAGACAACCCCAAGTTTTTCATTTGGCTTCTAAAATTATCCGTGTTCTTTTTTGTAACCACAGACGGGTGTACCCCCTTTTTTATTGCATAATTCTCTGTTGGCAAACCAAAAGCATCCCAGCCAATTGGATACAAAACATTAAATCCTTCCATTCTTCTCTTTCTGCTAACTATGTCAAAAGCAGTGTAGCTTCTCACGTGGCCCACATGAAGACCATCTCCAGAAGGATAGGGGAACTCCACCAACGCAAAAAACTTCTTCTTTTTCGAGCTGCTTTTTGCCTTAAAAACACTGGAGTTATACCACTTCTCCTGCCACTTTGGCTCTATTTTTTTAGGATTGTACTTCATTTTCGTGATTATGCTATTTTAGCACAACTAAAACCCCATAAAAAGCCTTGACAAAGCCCACCAAAAAGAGTATATTAAACTCGCGCTTACAAGGCTACGCTCTTTCAACCCGTGGCATGAGGAGAAAGCCGTGCCGCTAATCATGGTTGTAGATGGCGATCTAAAAGTGGGGGATACAATCAGGCAAGAACTCTTCCGTATGGGGATCAGGGACCTGGTAGTGGAAACTAGGTCCAACGGGTACGGCGCAATCAATGCGCTCAACCACAGATTCCCCCCCCACCTCTTCATCTGCTCCCTAGAAACCTGCCGGGAGCTCCCGGCTCAAATCAAGGCCAGGAGTGCATGCGTCAAGGTTCTGGCGACGACGACCGAGCTGGAACCGCAAGACAGTGGTGGAGCCGATGAGGTTCTGAGGAAGCCGTTCGGCCCCTCCGAGCTCGAGCCAATCGTCAGACGGCTTCTGGCGTTAGCCGAAGCATAGCCCCCCACGTCGACCACCGCAAAAGCCAGTCTCGCCACGAGCGCGAGGCTGGCTTCTCTTTTTTTAAATTATATCCCAAATAATTCTTTTGGGTTAGCGGTCGTTATTTCAGCTACTTGTTCGAAGCTGATTTTTTTTATTTCAGCAACAGTTCCTGCGACGTATTTTACAAAAATCGGCTCATTGCGTTCGATGCCCGCTTTGGGAGGTGCTAAATAAGGGCAATCGGTTTCCAGTAAAATTTTTTCTAACGGAGTTTTCTCAATTACTTCTTTTAAATCGAGCTTATAAATTATTCCGTTAATGCCCAAATAAAATCCTAAATCTAAATACTTCTGCGCTTCCTGCCAATTTCCGCTAAAACAATGTATCACCCCTTTTAACTTTCTGGTTTTTAAAATCTCATACAAATCGTCAAAAGCAGAACGGCAATGTATAATTACGGGTAAGTTTAATTCTTCTGCCAATTCTAGCTGCTGTATAAAAACTTGTTTTTGTTTTTCCTTGAAAGCTTCCTGGCGCGACTTTGTTTTTGGCTTGTAATAATAATCCAAACCAACCTCACCAATTGCAACGACTTTCGCCGATTTCGCCAATTCTCTATATCTTGCTTTGTCATACTCTTCTCCTAAGGGCTCGAAGGCGCCCTCTTCTTTGTCCATTTTAAGCTTCATCAAATCTGTTTTAATGTGAATGGGGTGCATACCAATGCTAGCATATATATTTTCATTCTTTTCTGCCAGCTCAATTGCATTTTTAGAAGTTTCATATTTTGTGCCAACATCAACGCAAACCATACCGGCATCTTTAATCCGTTTTAAAACTTCATTTCTGTCTTTATCGTACGCCTTAAAACTTAAATGGCTATGAGTATCAACCAACATTTAATCTTGGAAACAAGGGCTGAGATTCCTTTGTTTTTAGTTGCTCAATAATTTTTTCTGAAGTTTGTGGCATAAATGGTCCAAGCAAACGAGCGATTCGATAAAGTTCTTGAACATATCCCCTAATAAGCTCTTTTCCTTTTTCCTGATCCCCATTTTTCATAACCTCAAATGACTTTTCTTCACTTATATTTTTATCAATTCTGCTAATCTCTCGAAATATGTAGTCAGATGCTTGATCAAATCGATATTTCTCCAAAGTCTCTTCATAATCAGTTTTGTATTGTCCTTCTCCCTCTTCTTTTTTGACTCGTCCTTCTAGCTTTTCCTCAAGATACATTTGCGCCAATTTTATAATACGCGCAACGAGGTTACCAATACCATCAGCGAGATCTGAGTTATAACGCTCTTCAAATCTCTCTATAGTAAAATCACCATCTTCAAATGGATGTATATGCTGAACGAGAAAATGACGTACTGCATCTGTGCCGTATTTTTCCACCAGCTCAAAAGGATTTACCACATTACCAAGCGACTTAGACATCTTTTGACCTGCAACATTTATAAACCCATGCACAAAAATTGATTTTGGAAGTTCTATGCCAGCTGATAAAAGCATTGCTGGCCAATAAATGGCGTGGAATTTTACAATGTCCTTCCCTATGCAATGAACGTCTACTGGCCAGTATTTTTTAAAGTTTTTTTCGTCTGTGCCATACCCTAAAACTGAAATATAATTTGGCAAAGCGTCCAGCCAAACATAAAGGTTTTGAGAATCATCTCCCGGAATAGGCCAGCCCCAATACTTTTCTTTTGACCTAGAAACACTCAAATCCTCCATACCTTGCTCTATCATGCCCAAAACCTCATTTTTTTTGGATTCGGGTATAATTTTTAATTTGTCGTTCTCAATAAGTTTTTTAATTTCTGGGAGATATTTTGAAAGTTTGAAAAAATAATTTTCTTCTTGCACTTCTTCAATCGGCTTTTGATGTATAACACATTTGCCATCAATTATTTCTTTTTCTGTTTTAAAAGCCTCGCATCCAGGGCAATATAGCCCTTTATACTTTTTTTTATAAATATCGCCCTTCTTTTCGTATTGTTCCCACAATTTATAAACAGCGGGCTTGTGCCTTGCTTCGTCTGTTGTTCTTATAAAATCGCTGTTTGAAATATTCAATTTTTCTGCCAAATCCTTAAATTTGCCAGAAAGTTCATCTGCAAATTCTGTTGTTGTTTTTCCAGCTGCCTCCGCTGCTCTCAATGTTTTTAGCCCATGCTCATCTGTACCAGTAGAAAAAAATACGTCCTCTTCTAATCCTCTATGGTATCTTGCCAAAACGTCTGCTTGTATTATTTCCAACGCAAAACCGATATGCGGAGACGCATTTGTATATGGGATACTTGTAGTAATATAAAATTTCCTTGCCATAGTGTATAATTACCTAATTCTATATTATTTTAACTAAAATTCAATGATACTGCTAGTTCATCTGCTTCTTGGAGCTGTGATAGGGTCTGTTGTAAAAAATATTCCTTTGGCTATTATTTTGGCTTTTTTAGGCCATTATTTTTTGGATCTATTCCCACACGCAGAGTATGGCTTGAAAAATTTAGTTGGCAGACATTGGAAAAAATCGCTCCCAGACTTTTTAAAGGTTTCCTTAGACCTTATGGTGGGACTGTTTCTTATTTTTATATTTTCGAAAAATTATCCGATTATCTACATATGCGCCGCTATAGCCATATTGCCAGATGGTCTTAGCTTATTAAGCCTAATTTTCCCGAGCAAGCTTTCGGTGGCTCATGATGATTTGCATCAAACGAAAATTCACTTCCTAAAAAACAAAGAAATCTCCTTTTCCTGGAGAATTCTAAGCCAAGTGTCAGTAGTTGTAATTTCTATTATTTTACTTGGACGCTAGTCTAACTCCAGCGCACCTTGTTTTTTATTTTCCAGAAATTCCTTTAAAAATTCAAAAATAATTCCTGCCACCGGCACCGCAAAGATAACTCCCAAAAACCCAAAGAGCTCTCCTCCTACAACCAAGGAAATCAACACTAAAACTGGTGGAACATTCACCAGTTTTTTCATTAACAACGGGGTTAAAAGCAGGCTGTCTATTTGCTGAATTATAAACACGGCTATTAAGACATACAAAACCGTAAACCAAGACCCAGAAGACGCAGCAATTGATATAACTAAAAGTATAGCAGTAAACCAAGGCCCCAGATAAGGTATAAAATTTAAAACACCGGAAACAAGAGCCAATATAAAAGCATACTTTATTCCAAAAATATAAAACACCACAAACGAAGCCACGCCGACAAAAAGACAAACTAAAACCCTTGCTCCAAACCACCCAGAAATTTTGTTTTGAGCCCTTTCAAAATAAGACACGATGTTTTCCTCATACTTTTTTGGGGTAATAAGCGTCAAAAACTTCTGGAAAGGATTATCCTCTAAGGATAAAAAGAAAGCTATAATCAGAATAAAGACCGTAGAATATAGTCCCCCGAAAAACGCCATTACACCCCCCAAAACTCCTTTGGAGCTTTCAGACAACCTCTGTACCAAAAACTGAGTGAAGCTATCGAAACTTTGCGCACTGTCAACGCCAAGCTGTTGCAAGGCAGGGCTTACTTGCACAAAATAGTCGGGCAAATTGTGAGACAGCTGCTTTAGTTCTGCAATAAAGATCGGAGCTGTTAAATAAATTAAAATTCCTAAAATTCCAAAAATAGAAAGGTAGACAAACAAAACTGCCAGAATCTTCGGCACCCACAACTTTTTTAGAAAATTAATAGCTGGAGCCAACAAAACAGATATTGCCAACGCAAAAAAGAACCAAAGGGCAACTTCTTTAGTTAAATAAATAAAATAGAAAATAAAGATAGCTACAAATATCTTAAATATCGTATCCCACGAAATGTCTAAAACCTGATCTTTTTCCATTAAAGCTTTAAAATCTTTTTAATTTCTTCTTTCTTAGATTCTTCTATCGGGCCGATAACAGCTAAGTTGAGCCTATCTCCAACAAAAATATCCTCTGCTACCTTCTTTATATCATTTATAGAAACTTTATCAATCATCTTTAATTTTTCTTCCGGAGTTAAAAGTTTTTCTCCCATTATCTCTTGAGCCGCATAAAAAGAAGCTTGGGCGTCTGTGGCATCTAAAGACAAGGCGGTTTTGCCCCTTAAATAATCTTTTGCTTTTTGCAGTTCCTTGGCTGTAATTTTATTGTTTTTTAAATCTGCATATTCTCTTAAAACTAAGCTCACGGCCTTTTCTAAACTATCATTTTTAATTCCTGCCTGCGTTACCAAATACCCCGTATCTGTGGTGTCGTCGAAGGATGTGTGCACATAATAGGCCAGTCCATTTCTTTCCCTTACAGATATAAAAAGCCTTGAACTCATATTCCCTCCCAAGATTACAGACATCAAAGTTAAAGCGTGCCTTCTTGGGTCGAACATATTATATGCCCTCACTCCCAAACAGAAATGCGTTTGGTCTGTTTTTTTATAGTGCACCAAAACCTCTGGCTCTGACTGATTTTCTTTCACAGCTAATTTTTGAGGAATCTTGTTGCTTTCTATTGTTTTAAAATATTTTCCCAATTTTCCTTGCAATTGTTTTGTTGGTATGTCGCCTGCAACACAAACAACAGTGTTCTTTGCAGAATAATGGCTGTTAAAATAATCTAAAATTTTCTTACGGTCAAAACTTAAAATATTTTCTTTGTCGCCAACAATACGCCAACCAGCTGGCTGATCTCCATATAAAAGGTCTTCCCAGAGCTCTCCGACATAAGCTGTTGGAGTATCTAAATACATATTAAGCTCTTCTACGATAACTCCTTTTTCCCGCTGAATTTCTGCTTCTTCAAATTTTGAATTTAAAAATATGTCAGAAATCCAATCGAAAGCTACATCTGCATGTTTTTTATCAACTTTTGCATAAAATCCCGTAACTTCTTTTGAAGTAAAAGCGTTATACTCTCCCCCGATAGAATCTAAAACTTCTGAAATCTTTAAAGTATCGGAACGTTTCTTTGTTCCCTTAAAAAACATGTGCTCTAAAAAGTGCGAAATTCCGTTTATATCTTTTGTTTCGTACTTTGAGCCAGTGCCTACCAAAATCAAAACTGTAACGCTTTTCGCGTCTTTTACAGGAATCGTAATCACCCTCAACCCATTATCTAATGTTGTCTTTTTATATGGACTCATTATTTCTATTTTCTATCATTATAGCACAAAAAATCTGTTTCTCTATTTTATAGCTATTCCCATGTTTTAACAATCCCAGATAAGAACTTAAAGATTTGCTGTTGCAACTTTCCTTCAATTTTTTAATCATTCTTCTGCGTGTTGTTTTTCTCAAAACTCTGTGGTCTAAAAAATTAACCCAGCCGAGAAAATCCACGCCCGATGATATGGTTTTAATAAATATCTTGTTAGGATGCAAAACGAGTTTCAATCTCTCGCGCAAAAAATCTTTGATAACTGGTATTTTATTTTCTAAATAGTTTTTATTCTCCGATAAAATAACAAAATCGTCAGCGTATCTAATATAGTGTTTCGCCTTGAGTTTGTGTTTCACGAATTGGTCAAATTCGTTCAAATATATATTAGCAAAAAGCTGGGATGTTAAATTTCCAAGTGGCAAACCATTTGACTTGAAGCTAAAAATTATTTCTTTTAATAAATTTAAGGTGCTCTCGTCGTCAATATGCTTTCGAAAGATATTTATCAAAATATCATGGTTAACGCTGGCGAAAAACTTTTTGACATCACATTTTAAAATCCAACAAGTTTTGGTGTTGTTTTTCGAAACAACGTAGCCAAAATCTCTAAATCTGTTTATTGCTCTATGCGTGCCTTTGTTGTTTCTGCAAGAGAAAGAATCAGAAATAAAGATTTTATCAAAAAATGGGTATAGTATGCGATAGACGGCGCGGTGCAATAATCTGTCTCTGACACTAGCTTTATAAATTGTTCTCGGCTTTGGGTCGCTTATCTTGAATTCTTGATAGCCACCATGCTTGTATGTATGGTTTTTTAAGTCATAATGCAGAGACAAAATGTTATCCATTAAATTAAATGAAAACATCTGAGCATCCATTCTATTCCTTTTTCCCTTGATGAATTCTTGCCAAGCTAAAAGCAGATTATCAACACTAACAATATCTTCAAATTTATGATTCAAAATAATTTTCATAATAATTTTTCCGCTAATGCTCCGAGTCAGTTTAAATTAACCGTAATGCAAAAGTTAGTTTCAGTCTATAAACTATGGCATGAATTTCTGCCTCACTTTACGAAAGATTCGCGATATACAATTGGAGCGAAGATTGACTCTCTATTTTTAGAAACGATTGAATATATTATCAGAGCCAGTTATTCAGATAAACTGGAAAAACTAATCGCGCTAAAAAATGCTTCGTTCAAGTTAGACCTGCTCAAACTTTTCCTACAAGTTTCATGGGAAATAAAATCTCTAGATAACAAAAAATATATTTCGCTTTCTGAAAAATTAGACGAGATAGGTAGAATGCTGGGTGGCTGGTTAAAGAGTATAAAATAGAAAAGAAAACCCATCTAATAGATGGGAAAAACAAAGAGAGTTGCGGGGACGGACGAGCCGGTAGTTGGAGTTGAAGTCGTTGTCGAGCCAATTGAAGTTCAGGTACCAACGCTCGCCATTCCAGTAGAGGTACGGCACGTTGCGGTTGCCATTCGAGTCCACCCAGACAGAAATGCGCAAAATATCATCTATACCACTGCCCCTTGAAGTTTAAAAACGATCTCAGGGCTGTATCTTATTCGGTATCTAAATATGCCCTAATATCCTGCGCCAAGTATCTTTATTTTTTAGAAAATCAGGAGCGGCTCTCACAGAAGCCGTAACCGCTGTGATTCTGCACTTTCCTGAAAACCAGAATTCGGCAGCAGGAAACCTTGATCTCCCGCATATTCGCCTACTATCCGAGTTAATAATAACTGATTTTTTAAAAAGTGAAAAGGCGCCAGTCGCGGGACTGGCGCCTTCCAAGATTCCAAACATCCTTTCAGGAATCAAGGTTCCGAGGGTCCAAGGACCCTTATTTCTGACACTTGCGGGGACGGACGAGCCGGTCGTAGGAGTAGAAGTCGTAGCCGAGCCAATCGAAGTCCAGGCACCAACGCTCGCCATGCCAGTAGAGGTACGGCACGTAGCGGTTGCCATCCGAGTCCACCCAGACCTCCGGGAAGACCAAACAGAATTTCCGCTGGTCGGCAGGAATCTTGTCCTGGTCTCGGAGCATGGTTTCGGCATGGCGAAGGCCAGTGAGAGCGCCTTGCTCTTTGGCACGCTTTACCATTTCCTCGCCGCCCACGCAGGGCTCCCCATGTCGGAGAAATTCCGACAGGACCGACTCGAACTCGCCTTCCTCGGCAAGTACCGGCTCCACGCAGGTCCAGTTGGTCATGTTGCGGTCGATCTTGGCGATGAGCAACCTCGAGGCCTCCAACACGAACGCGACAACCCTTCTGGCGAGATCCTTGCTCCTAGCGATACGACCCCAGAAGTTTTCGGCAGTCGCACCAGCCTCCCGCAGTTGCAGTTCGGCCTCGTGCGCCTGACCAAGAGACACCGTATCCATAGCCGATCTCCTTTTGCCTTACCACTCATCCTATTTTGGCGAAATGCCAAAATCAAGACACATGGTTGCAGCTTCCAAGACATGTTTATAAAAACGCCCTAAAAGCTGCAACCATTATTTCGCAAGTATATTTTAGATGTAAAAGTGCTATTTTTAACTATATATTAATTATAGCACTTTTGATATGCTCTGTCAATAATTTGACCTCCACTCTTTGTTGTTTTGTGGTGTCGCGGTCGCGCAGGGTGACAGTGTCGTCTTTCAAAGAGTCGAAATCAACTGTCACGCAAAACGGAGTTCCAATTTCATCTTGCGCATAATAACGTTTACCAATGTTGCCCCTGTCGTCGAACGCAACTGAAAAATGTTTTTTGAGTGTGTCGTAAATTTCTTTTGCTTTTTTAACAAGCTCTGGCTTGTTTTTCAAAAGCGGAAACACAGCAACCTTGTATGGCGCCAAAGCCGGCTTTAATTTTAAAACAATTCGCTCGGGCTCTTCTGTGTAAGCTTCTGTAAGCAGTGCCAATAAAATTCTTGCTACACCTACCGAAGACTCAATAATATGGGGAGTATATTGCTCTTCTGAATCTGCGTCTTTATAAGACAAATCTGCGCCGGAAAACTTTGAGTGCTGGGTTAAATCATAATCTCCCCTTGCATGCACGCCCTCTAATTCTTTAAATCCAAATGGGAAATTATATTCAATATCATATGCTTCTTTTGCGTAAAAAACCAGATTCTCGTGCTTATGCCATTTTAAATTTTCTTCTTTAATGCCCAAATATTCTGTAAAATATCTCCATCTATACTCTCTTAATTTTTCGTATTCTTCCATTTCTTTATCGGGGGAAGTAAAGTACTGCATTTCCATTTGCTCAAACTCTCTTGTGCGAAACACGAATTGCCTGGCAGTTATTTCATTTCTAAAAGCTTTGCCGATTTGGGCAATTCCAAAAGGTATTTTAACTCTTGTAGAATCTAAAACATTTTTGTAGTTTACATAAATTCCCTGACAGGTTTCGCCCCTTAAATATACGGGCTCTTTTTGCCAATCCTCGGTAAAATTTCCCAGATTTGACTTTACCAACAGATTAAATTTTTTGGCATCTGTAAATTTATTTTTACCGCAACTTGGACACTTTATTTTTGCTATATTTTTATTAAAAAGATCGTTAATCTCTTTTTCTGACATTTTTTCATCGGCCTGCACGCCGGCTTCCTCTAGCAAATGATCTACCCTAAACCTTGCGTGACAGCTTTTACATTCTGTTAATGGATCAGAAAATCCTGACACGTGGCCAGATGCTTCCCATATTTTTGGATGCATAAAAATGGCAGAGTCTAATCCAACAATATCTTCTCTAAACTGCACCATATACTCCCACCAAGATTTTTTAATATTATTTTCTAACTCAACCCCCATCGGGCCGTAGTCATAAACCGCAGGAAACCCCCCGTAAATTTCTGAAGACTGAAAAACAAAACCTCGTCTTTTGCATAAAGACACTATTTTATCCATTAACTCTTGGTTGTTTTTTTCTTTTGCCATAATTTTGATATTGATATTAGGTTATACTGCTTCATCCTTACTGCACTATTCCTCCGCCCGAGTTTGCAAAGTCATCCGGTAAAGTTGTGCTTACTCCAGAGTCTTGGGAAGAAATAGCGGTGTTAGTAAACTGATTTTCTCCCGAAATTTGAACAGGTCCTATGATGCCAGTTGATTTCCCTTTTTGCGAAGCTGTGGGTACTAAAGAAACCTGAAAGTACAAAGCTACAGGATCTCCGTTCACTCCGGTGCCGGCCAAAATATCTCCCACTGACCAGACAATTTCTCTACTGGCAGAATCGAATGAAAAATTAGATAATTCATTTTGCGGAAAAATTTGTCCTGTTAAACTCACATTCTCTGGCAAAGTGGCTTTTACTTTAACATTTTTAGCATCACTAAAGTAATCTTTTATCTCCCAATTTACTGTGTAGGTGGTTGCCTGTCCAACTTTAGGAGGAATCAGCCCAGAATTTGTAATGTTAGAACTGACATAATATGCTTTTTGAGAGATAACCAACCCAGAGCTTACTTTTGTTTCAAATTTTTGAGTTATTTGAGATATATTCACGGAGTCAGTAATAACAGTTCCATTTATATCAGCTGACGAAAGCGTCCAATCGCTTTTCACTTTTACGTCAAAATCAACTTCACCTTGTTGCTGGACATCTAAATAACTCAATGTTGGCACATGATTTTGATCCCAAACTATCATATTGTCGCCCGGCTGAACCTGACCTCCCATGCCAACTTGTATTGAAGACATATCTAAAGCCGAACCATCAAGCTTCACCACCATAAATAAATTGTCAAAGGGAGTAGACCCTATGTTCCTGAAGAAAACCCGGTAGTGTAAATTTTCGCCAGGAGAAGCTACGTAATTAGACGAACCGTTTATTTGCTGAGAAATAAACAATAACGGCTGGATGACCTGCACGTTTGCGATTACCTGTTTTATGGCAATAAAATTTCCATTCTGCCACATGCCAATTGTGGCAGAAAAAATTAAATCCTGGTTAGTGTCGGCTAAAACCAAACCCGTAACATTGATTCTTCCCCCTTGAGCTTTGCTTAAGGTCTGCAGTTTCCACTCCAAATTGTCTAAAGATGCGGGGTCTGCAGAAATAAAATCAAATCCTGAAGTGGGGTCAAGTTTTATGCTTAGATTTTCGAGGGAATAGTCCACATTCGAAAAATAATTCATCGAGTACTGTAAATTTTTTCCTTTTTCTGCTTTTGTGGGCAAATCAAAATCCAAGGTTATTGAATCGGCGTCAATTTTGGTATTAAATGTGGTGTCTGATTCGTAAGTGGCGGTTATATTCTTGGGCGTGTAAGAAATTGAGGCTTTAGCTGTTTTTATATCACCATCTTTTCCCAGAAGCCGTGCTTTAAATTTTACAGACTCTTGATTGCCGGGGTATATGTCGTCTAATTCTTTTGTTAAAATATTCCTCCCCTCTTCTGCAAGTGAATTATCTGGCAATACAAAAGTTAACTTTGGATTTTCTAAAACAAAGTTTCCGTTGTTTTTATACTGCACAGTATATTCTATTTCATCTCCTATTTTGGCTGTTTCGGGGCCTAAAATCTCTAATCTCAAAATTTCTTTGGAGAACATACTACCCCTGTACAAAAAGATGATGGCAACTAAAATTACTGCTGTTACTATTGAAATTATAATTAATCTTTTAGACATACCTTTATATTATATTATTTTAGTTATTTTTTAAAGAATTATACGAACAATAGTTATTTGAAATTTCCTGAAACAAATTTTGGCAGGCAGGTTCTATTTTTAACTTAAAAATAATTTGCCAGTCTTTTTTTAGAATCAAACGTATAAGTTTTACTGCGTCAGAGTTTATTTTTACTGCCTGCTCGTTATGGTTCAAACATTTTTTACAAATAACTCCGCCAGATTTATTAGAAAAATAAAGATTATATGGATCAAGCTTAACACTGCAATGCGCACACTTTTCAACCTGGGGACCATAACCGAGCAGTGAGAGAAAATTCCACAGAAAATAATAATAAATCAGAGTGTAGGGTTTGGAGTCTAGGGCGTAATTATTCAATTCAAAAAAAGTTTCGTTTATTAGATTAAATATATCTCTATCTTTTTGTTGACCCTTTATAAAATCATCCAAAAGACTGGCCATTGCGTTAGCCAATCTAAATTTTTGCGGGGTTTGTGGCAGATTACAAAACTTTTCTACGGCCTGGGCGTCTGTTAAGGTTTTTCTTTTTTTACCCTGTATGAACTCAATATCTGAAATAAAAAAAGAGTCCATCCCGCTTCTTAATTTTGAAACAGATTTTCTTATTGCTTTAGCATATATATCCAAACGTCCGTAATCTTCTGTAAAAACAGAAAAATTTCTGTCCGACTCATTTACATCTGATTTTTTAAAAACGAATCCTCTTGTTTTGTAATGCGTCGTCATTTTATTCCCCCAATTTTTTTAAGAAACTTAATTTCTTTTCTAAGCGTTGCCTTTTTATTCATATCTGTTGCAGAAGACCACTCCCTGCCCATACGCTTTAAAACATAACCAAGATCTTTTTTGGAAATATTTTTTCCGTAAACGCTTGGAAAAATCTTTTTTATAAGACCCTCTCTTTCTTCCCTGCTAAAATTTAATCCCATTAGTTTTTGCTCCTTCCAAATTTTAGAATCATATCTCATCTCATGCTGTAATTTTAATCTTGAAACTTCTTCTTTGCCTCCAAACATAGATTGATCTTGAGTTTCGGTTTCTGATTTATTTCTTTTTAATTCTGGTATAGATGTCCCAAAATCAACCCCGCTGGCTCCATCTTCATGAAAAGGCTCCGCACGCCCTTGAGACGGCAATTTCGCTTCATGGGTGGACTCACTTAATTTGAACTTTGGATTTTGTATGCCAGTGGTCATGACCTTAGCAGGCACCCTGGCTGATTTCGCATCAAAACGCTCTGGTGTGGGCACTTCTATTCCTTGCGCCTCGTTGTTTTCGGTTTTTAACCTATCTAAATTTTCTAAAACATTCTGCTGCTCTTTTTCTCTATCAGACTTCACAACATCTTGTTTCTCTTCTTTTTTATTTTCAACAGGGCCCGAATTAATTGTGAGATTATCTGTCGCATGCGATTTGGGAATAAAACTCGACTCTTCTTTATCTCCTTCTTTCTGCTTGTGCAACCACTCTACGCTTTGGCCTCGGTTCATGTCGGGTTTTTTAACATCCAGATTAAATATACGGATGATAATTCTTTTAATTATTTTTATAATTTGGGCTACAACCAACAACAAAACAGCAAAAATAATAATCGCTATAGCTAAAAATATAGCCAGAAAAATTAAAGTGTCTGTGTTTGTAAAATCTATGTCTTTTAAAAAAGATAGATTAATCAATGCGTTTTATTTCAACTGAATATTTTTCGCCCTCAACATTTTGCTCTTTAGTTTCAATTCCAATTGCCCTGAATTCTTTCAACAAAAATTCTTTATTTTTTTCTATTATTAATTTTTCTTTTGTGGGCACCGCTAAGTGCACACAAATTTTATCCTGAGGAATCAAGCCCTGCTCCTTTCTTTCTGCCTGCACTGCTCTGATCAATTCCCTTACAATTCCTTCTTCTTTTAATTCTTCTGTTAAATTTGTATCTAACTCAACTTCGTTAGTAATGCTTTCGTCAAATACCACTTTTTTTATATTTACCTCGTCTTTTACCAATTCCAGTAATTCTGGCTCTTTACTCAATTTCTGACTCTTTATTTTCAACTCGGCTAGTGGTTGTTTTACTTTAACGCCTTTCACCGTTCTTTCGGCTAAAGCCAAACTGACAAGGCTCCTAACTTCTTGCATTTTTTCTTCCAGCTCTTTATCAACCAATTTTTTATTCTGCTCGGGCCAATGCGCTAAATGCACAGACTCTACGCTGTTTGATAATTTTATTTTCTTAAAAACAAACTCCGATGTAAAAGGCAGAATTGGGGCGATAACTTCTGAAAATTTAAGCAGAACAATCCTCAAAACTGCTCCGGCCTCTTGCTTAGCCTGCCCTTCATCTTTAAACCTGTTTCTTGAACGCCTCACATACCACAGTGACAAATCTTCAACAAAATCTTTTATTAAACGGCATGTTTTTACTGTGTTGTATGTTTCCATTTCTGTGGTTATTTCTCCGATAAGATTATTCAATTTGCTTAAAATCCATTTGTCTAAAACGTTTTTAAAACTTTTTGGGTCGGCCTCTGTTTTGCCTTCACTAGCATACATTCCATAAAATTCTGCCACGTTACACAAGCTATTAATTACTTTGTTGTAAACATCTCTTACATCCCTTTCATTAAAAAACAAATCCTCTGCCTGCATTACGGGGTTTGCCATCAAATAAAACCTTAAAGCATCGGCCCCATATTGGTTTATTACCAACCAAGGGTCAGGGTAATTTTTCTTTGACTTAGAAAGTTTTTCTCCTTTTTCGTTTAATATGTTCCCGGTGCAAACAACATTTTCAAAAGAAATTTCATCAAAAAGCAAAATCGACAAAACGTGCATATAGTAAAACCATGTTCTTGTTTGGGCAATGTATTCAGCAATATATTGGGCGGGCAGGCGTTTTTTAAATTCCTTTTCATTTTCAAAAGGGTAATGGATTTCTGCAAAAGGCATTGAAGAAGATTCCACCCAACAATCAATAACCTCAGAAATTCTTTTTACAACTTTGCCGCATTTTTTGCATTTTATTTCTATCTTATCCATTTTGTCTTTATGCAAATCTATCTCTTCTACTTTGTCAGAGCTATACACATCATTAAAATTAACTGCTCTTTCTTTTAGCTCGGCAACCGATCCAATACACTCTGATGCTCCACATTTGCATACGAAAAACGGCAAAGGAGTAGCCCAATACCTATTACGAGAAATATTCCAGTCGGGCGCGTCCTCTAAAATATTCAAAAACCTACCATGCTTTAAGTGATCCGGGTACCAGTTTATTTTTTTGTTTAGTTTTATAAACTTTTTCTTATGTTTTTGTATGTTTATAAACCAGGCTGAAATTGCATTGTAAAAAAGCTGTGTTCCGCATCTCCAACAAAAAGGATAAGGGTGCGTATTTTGTTGTTTCGCGAACAAAAGACCGCGATTTTCCAAATCAGCTTTTATATCTTTTTCTGAAGACTTCAAATATTTGCCTCTTATTAAATCTGGAGCGTCATCAGTAAAAATACCTTTGCTATCTAAAAGGGGCACCATTGGCAAATCATTTTTAATCCCCAGGTTATAATCATCTTCTCCATAAATTACAGCTGTGTGTACAACTCCTGTGCCTTCTTGCGTGTTAACAAAGTCAGCTGGCAAAACATACCATGCTTTTTTGCCTGTTTCTTTAACTACATTCAATTCATAAAGCGGTTCATACTCTATACCCACCAAATCCTTGCCTGTTAATTCTTCAATAATTTTGTATTTGTCGTTTCCAAAAATTTCCTTTAGTTTAGCTTTAGCAAGAATAAAACGCACCTTTTCTCCCACGCCCATATCTTTTTTCTCAATAACAACATAGTCAATTTTAGGATTAACTGCTAAAGCAACGTTGGCTGGAAGAGTCCAGGGGGTTGTTGTCCACGCTAAAAAATAAATATTTTTTAGCGTGCCCCGCGAAACTTTAGCGAAGTGGGGCTCTCCCTTTATTTTAAATTCTACTGTTACAGCTTCTTCTGTAATATCTTTATAACTATTATCCATCGCGACTTCAGCTTTTGAAACTGGCGTTTCACACCTCGGGCAGTACATTAAAACTTTTTTTCCTTGATAAATAAGGTCGTTATCCCACAAAGTTTTTAAAGCCCACCAAACAGACTCCATATAAGTTGAATCCATTGTTTTATATGAGTTGTCAAAATCAACAAATCTGCCAATCCTGTCTACCATTTTCTTCCATTCTTTTGTGTATGTTAAAACTTTAGATCTACAAGTTTCGTTGAATTTTTCTACGCTAACTTTTTCTTCAATATCTTTTTTACCGGAAATCCCAAGCTCTTTTTCAACTATGTTTTCAATTGGAAGCCCATGGCAATCCCAACCCCATCGACGAGCAACAAAAAAGTCCTGCATTGTTTTGTATCTTGGAAACACGTCTTTGGCAACAGAACTCAAAATGTGCCCGTAATGGGGAAGTCCTGTGGCAAACGGCGGACCATCATAAAAAACAAAAGGCTTTTTGTCTTTTGTTTTCTCAAGCGTTTTATCAAAAATCTTATTCTCCTGCCAGAATTTTAATATTTTATTTTCTTCTTCGGGAAAATTAAACATAAATTATTTGGCCCACATTGGGGTATAAATTATCTTTTGTTTTTCTGGTTGCTAAAAATTCTTCATCTTTTGTAAAATCTCTCAACAATCCAGCGAAAAGCCATACTGGGTCTGCGTGGCTTATTATTAAGATATTTTTATTTTTATACTTTTTTTCAACTTCTGCCAAAAAAGATTTTAAACGTTCTAAAATTTCATTCCAGGTTTCTGAGCCCTCTGGTTTTTTTGTAAATCTTTCTTTTTTCCCTTTAAAAAAATTTTCGTAATCATCATACGGCTTGCCGGCTAAAACGCCCATGCCTATATCAACAAGACGCTTATCATAGTTTATTTCCCTTATGCCTAAAATCCCAGCTGCGATTTTAGACGACTGCTTTGTTCTTAAAAACGGAGAGGCAAAAATTAAATCTATCTCCTTTGCCTTCAACTCCTCGGCTGATTTTTTAATCATTTCCCTCCCTTCTTCTGTTATTTCCAACGAATAATCAGAACCCTTAGGATAATTTATTCTTATTCCATCTCTTTGATAAATAGTTTGCCCGTGCCTCAATAAAAAATATTTATTATTCCAATTCATATTTACATTTTTTCTAAGGTTTCTATTCCCAACAGCCGTAACCCGTTTTTCATTATTGTAGCGAATGCTGACGTTATGGCGACCCTATAAGAAGACAATTCGTCTGTTTTATCAATAATTTTGTATTTTGCATAATAAGCATTAAATTCGCTTGCGAGCTCTGTTAAATATAAAACTATCACATTTGGTTGGTAGCTTTGACTTGCTTTTAAAACAGCTTCGGAAAAATGATACATCATTTTTTCAAGCTGCGTAATTTCTTTCGGGAGATTCTTGAACGAGGGCCTTATTTTCTCTTGCTTTGCCTTTCTCAAAACAGACACTGCTCTTGTATAAGAATATTGCAAATAGGGGCCCGAATCGCCCTCAAAAGAAATCGATTTATCAAAATCATAAATTATATCAGATCCGATTGATTGTTTTAAAATAGAATATTTGATTGCTCCTATAGCAACGCTTTCTGAAATTTTCCGTTTCTCGTCTTCTGACAACTCTCTATCTTTAATTTTTTCTTTTACCAACTCCTTAACTTTTTCAATCAAAGATTCTCCAGTTATAACTTTGCCTGTTCTAGAAGACATTTTGCCCTCGGGCAAACGCAACATCCCATGGCCGATGTGTTTTGTTTTTTCAGCAAGCTTTGGGGCAACTTTACCCATAGCGTAAAGCATGACCTTGAAATACTCGTTTTGTTCGTTTGCTGTAATAACAACCGACTGGTCATATTTATACTTTTTGTATTTCAATTCTGCCAGCGCTAAATCTTTCGCCTCATAAGTTGGTAATCCTTCAGAATTTATAAAAACCCTAGTATGCAAACCATATTTTTCTCCCTTAAAAATAATTGCTCCGTTGTCTCCTTTCTCAAAAACCTTACCCAAATTATCTAAAACAATTTTTTTTCCCAAATCAACAACTTGGCTTTCAAAAATTAATTCATCAAATTTTGTTCCGAGTTTTTGATAGATTTTATCAAAATTATCCAAGCTTTCCTTTTTGCCCTGCTCGTACAATTTATTAATCTTTTCGTCTGATTTCCCATATATTTTTTTGTTAATTTCAACAATTTCTTTTCTCGCGGTTTCTTCTTTATATACACCCGATCCAAAAGCATAAGATGCACCCCACGCAAGATCTGAGTTATGTATTTTACCATAAATCGCTTTCGCAACATTTAAACCGATGTCGCTTTGATAACACACTCTTTTGACCTTGGATCCCTGAAATTCAAAAATTCTCGACAACGATTCTCCTGTAGCATTGTTCATCAAGTGCCCTATATGAAACTCCTTAAAAAGATTGGGGTCCGTGTAATCGATAATTATTTTTTTGTTTTTGAGTTCACCTCCTTTGCCATAATTTTTATCAATTTTTTTTAAGTTATCAATAAAAACTTCATCTTTCACAAAAAAGTTTATAAACCCACCGATATCTTCTATTCTAAAAATCCTAGGGTCAACCATTTTTTCTAGTTCAACCTTAAATAACGCTACTGCCTCCTTTATGTCTTCTTCTGTTGTAGATTCGTTGGACCTGAGTTTACCCGCTATAACATGAGGGGCATTGGTGAAATAATCGCCCACGTCTTTTCTTCGAGGAGTTCCCACTATTATTTCGTCTAAATCAAAATCTCCCAGCTTAAGGTTCTTCACAGCCACATCTACTATTTTTTTTATTTCTTCTTTAAGCATATATTATTATTTTTTGTGACAACGATAGTTATAGAATTACCGTTCCACTCTACATTTTTGGTTTCTACTAAATAGTCCTGCCAAAACTCTTTTGAATCTATATCTGCATAAAGATCGTGCTTTTTTCTTGTGCCCCTTATCTGCAGAACCAAATGAGCGAAAGATTTATTGCTTCTATCCATTAATACTCTGTGGCCACCGCCCTTGTGTGAAACAATCAAATCTTCAAATTCAGCAGTTTCATCTGCCTTTAAAGTTATTTCTTTTTCCATTATTGTATTGTGGTGCCGATAAACGGTTTGTTGTTCAAAAAGTTTTCTAATTGGTCTAATTTCCCCCCATTAATCAAAACTACTTTTAATCTCAACCTTGCTGCTAATTTTGAGGCACGCGGGTCAAAGGGCATAGACAGGCCGGGGTTCCATTTATCTCCCACAATGCGCTGGAGGGTTTTCCAATCAATTTCTTTAAATGGTTTTGCGTCGGCAAACTGTTTTGGGTTTTTGTCATAAACATAATCAACGTTGGTTAAATTGATTATTGTTTTGATATTATGATTTTTTGCCACCAAAACCGCGTCGTAATCTGTTGACCAGCCCGGCTTCCAGCCAGCTCCCACAACAACGCCTTTTGTTGTTTTTACTTTTTTGTTGGGATCTGTAATAATTTCTGGATAAACATTGCCAGCAAACATTTGTTTTATAATTTTTGCATTTAGCCTCGAAATATCAATTCCAATCCAATCTCTATCTGCGGGCTTGGCCCCAAACTCCAAAAGCGCTTTTTGGTAAACCCTACAAATTTTTCCGCCTCCCACTAAAATAAAAAACCTTGCCCTGCGAAGCCTTGGCGAAGTGGGGTTGATATATTTCTTTATAATCTTTTTAAAAATCTTCAGAAATTTCAAATCAATCTCCCCTGGCACAACCAGCGACCCACCTAAAGATATTACTATCGCTTCTTTATTCACCATATTTAAAAATTTTATCATAAAATAAGAGAGAAATAAAGCTTGTTAGAGAGAAAAATGCGTGTTAAAGTAAATTTAATGAAGATTTACAGCGAAAATAAAAAGGCAAATTTTAATTATACTATCCTGGAAAAGTTTGAAGCAGGGCTGGTTTTGTTTGGGCAGGAAGTAAAATCTATAAAAACAGGACACATAAACTTAGCCGGCACTTATGTTACAATAAACCAAGAAGAGCCTTATTTGATTGGAGTAAAAGTGCCCCCTTACCAGCCCAATAACGCGGGAGCTGACTATGACCAAGAAAGACAGAGAAAACTGCTTTTAACCAAAAAAGAGATAAATTATTTGATAGGAAAGTCCTCGCAGAAAGGATTTTCGCTAATACCCTTGAAAATTTTTGAGAATAATGGTAGGATAAAACTTGAATTCGGGTTAGCCAAGGGAGCTAAAAAATACGACAAAAAAGAAAAAATAAAGAATAAAGATTTAGACAGAGAGGTCAACCGCGAATTGTCCGGTCAATAATCGTACGGGGATGATTGTTTTGATGGATTGTTCTTTAAAGTAAGGCAAGTTGAGCTTTCTTGGGGCTCGCTAATCTTCCAAGAAAAAACATAATTGCTAATTTATTTAACAAGCAACCCGCACTAGCTTTCGCTTAATGCGGCATCTCTACCGTTGACTCCTAATAAACGGACCAGAGGTGTTATATTATTAGGATAGGAAACTTTATTCCCCTGAAGGTTTCCGAAATTTACGGGGATAAGGCATTAAAGATTTTGTTAGCTTTCTATTTAATGCTCGAACAATAAAACTGACTAAGCTTGTAGAATTATTTTAGAAAACTTTTCAGACGCGATTTCAATATCGCCATCTCCACCAAGTAATATTTAATAAATAATATTGAATAAAGTATTAATAAACAATTTTATAAGAGAAAAAGAAGTAAGAGTGATTTCTGAAACTGGAGAACAACTCGGGATTATAAATATTTTTGACGCCATTAATTTGGCAAAATCAAAAGGCCTAGATTTGATACAGGTTACAGAAAAGGTTGTACCACCGGTCTGCAGAATAGCCAATTACGGAAAATACCTCTACCAGCAACAAAAAAAGGAGAAAAAGATGGCAAAACCCAAAGGCGGAGAGTTAAAAGAAATACGATTAACTTTCGGCATATCTCCCCATGACATGGAGACTAGAGCAAAACAAGCTGAAAAATTTCTAAAAGAAGGCGATAAGGTGAAAGTAAATATGGCCTTAAGGGGCAGAGAAAAAGCAATGGGACAATTTGCCACAGAAAAAGTTAAAAAATTTCTGGAAAATTTAAATTCAATAATACCAATTAAAACAGAACGGGAAATAAAGCGAGAGCCAAGGGGCTTTAGCATGATAATCTCAAAACAATAGCATGAACAAGACAAAAAAAGCCCTTGTAAAAAGGTTCAAAATAACAAAAAACGGCAAGATTTTAAGAAGAATGGTGGGGCAAAACCATTACAGGTCTAAAAAAACTGGAGAAAGAAAGAGAAAGGGCCGTAAATGGATTGAGCTTTCTAAGGGAGAAGCAAAACAAATAAAAAAATATTTGACCAAATAATATGCCAAGAGTAAAAAGAGCCGTACAAGCCAGAAAGCACAGAAAGCATTTGATGAAGCATGCCAAAGGCTTTAAATACGGAAGAAAATCTAAATTCAAGCTTGCAAAAGACGCCTTAAGGCATGCGTGGACTTATGCATATAGAGATAGAAAAGTTAAAAAAAGGGTTTTTAGAAACCTGTGGAACATACAAATAAATGCTTTGGCTCGGCAAAACGGAATTACCTACAGCAAATTTATCGCAGGATTAAAGAAAAATAAAATAGAATTAGACAGAAAAATTTTATCTGAATTGGCAAAAGAATATCCTGACGTATTTATAAAAATTATAGAAGAAGCCAAACAATAAACCTACAAAAAGCCCCGCTTGCAAGCGGGGCTTTAAAGTTGTTTTATATTTTGCGTTTTGCGATGAAGTCGGCTGTCTCCTTTAATAGATTTTTGGAATTTTTGAATGTTGTTTTTTTAATTGCCTCTTCAATCGGTAACCACGCAAAAGCTTTATGCTCATGAGAAAGTTTTACGCTTTTAGTTTTTGTTTCCGCAATAAAAAATACCACTAGTTTAAAAATCCACTGATTCTTTGTTTGTTTTTTACTTGTTTTTAAAGTTTTATCTTTATATTCTCTAAAAAAATACTTTATGTATTTTTTAAAGCCAGGAATTATTTTTAGGTCAGCAATTCCTGTTTCTTCTTTAACCTCCCTTCGCATCGTTTCTTCTTCATTTTCTCCTTCTTCAACATGCCCCTTAGGAAACTCCCAATGACCGCCACCTTTGTTTAGCGACGGGTAATGCAAAAGCAGATAGTGTGGCGTGCTATTTTCCATTCTAAAAATTATTGCTCCGGCTGATTTTTCTTTCGGCATGTAATTTTGAAAAAATAATAATTGATTATAGCAATTCTCTCAAAACAAAACCAGTCACGACCCGGAGGGTACCCCGGCGGGACTGGTTTTAGAAAACTTAAATTATTTTACATACCCCTGGAGTATCAACTTAAGCCAAGATGGCATCGCGTCTAAGATTGATGCTGAAGAACTTTGCTGAATAGTAGAAACCATGGGCGGAGTTATGGTGAAAGCTCTATCACTATACTTTTCTGCCACAAGTTTTCCGCTTGAATCTGTATAGTACACCCTGATTAAATAAGTTCCTGTGCTTTCATTTTGAGCTATAGGCCAATAGTACGCGGATATGTGTGAAGAATCGTACCAAGTGTCAAGAAAAAATCCTATGTTCTTAACAAATGCCTTGCCTGGGGTATATAAATCAACGTTTGCTTTTAATCCATTAAGGTCGCCAGACGGCATCCATTTTATTGTGTAAGAGTGGCTTGCCATCCATGTTTCTCCCCCATTCGGCGCGGTGACGGTGATGGAGGGCTGAGTTGGTGTATCAGAGGTGAGAGTGAAATAGTCGTCGCTATAATCAGAAGTAGCTACAACGCCATCATTATAGATCTGAATTTTATACATATTGCCATGTAATATATTGGCAGCATTGCTTGAGGTTACCGACGAATTTGATATGTTCCAAGCGTAGGATCCAGAGGAGGCAAGAGTGTTTATGGAGTTTATTCTATAACGAACTCCATTTGTATAATTTACAAGGTCGATGCCCACATTACCAACTAGATTTGTTTGCCATGTAACATTATATGTTTGGCCCATCGTCAAGACTTCTCCGCCATTTGGCGAGGTGACGGTGATTGAAGATGACGAAATTGTTGTTGCGCAATTTGCGCTAACAGTTGTATTGCCGTCGCTTACTCTTATAACAGCTTGCTTATAACCTGCAGAGCCGTAGCTGGCTGTGAAAGAAGCTGATTTTGTGCTGCCACCCGTATAGCCCGTAACATCACCGTAGGCACTCCATTGGTAGGTGTATGTTCCAGAACCCCCTACTGCCTGACCAGTCCATGTTATTTTAGATGAAGGAGCATAAGGCTGACCTACACAAGACACAGAAAGTGGCTGAGTGGAAGCAGGGGCGATTGTAAAGTAGCTGTCGCTTTGGTCTTTAGCAATTTCTGTTAATCCATCTGCTGTCATGATTTTTACTTCTATCTTATAGTCATTCCCCGACACTATGCCATATGCATCTGGTATTTGCCAACTATAATATTGATTTCCTGATGTATCATAAAATGGGCTACCAGAGATTTTATATGAACTTGCTATAGCGTACAAGGGTTGTCCCCCTTTTAATAAAGTAACAACATAACCAACATTTGCTGGAAAACTGCCCTGCTTTGTCCATTTAACGTTGTAAGTTTGGCCTATCTGTTGTTGCTCCCCTCCGTTGGGCGAAGTGACGGTGATTGACGGCTGGGTACATCTATATAAAGCATTTAGTTTTGCTCTGGTGAGCGGGCCGACATAACCGCTAGCGAGAATACCGTATTTTGTTTGGAATTTTACAACATAAGCCGCAGTTTCTTCGTCATAATCATATGTTACCGCCTCATACGGCCAAACCCCATTTTTTATAAGGGCGGTTTTTAAATCTCCGACTTCGGTGATTCCCGAATTCGCGAAACCCAAATTAGTATTAAAAGCGTGACACCAAGCTGTCGGAGTCGCTGGCGTTATTGTGCCTCGTTGCGCCTGAAGCGCTTGCAGTTGCGCCATTAAACTAGCGATTTGAGCTTGAAGCTGGGCTATTAATGCTGAATT
>Ga0268276_1001075_pt1 | contig 28753 bp, 26 predicted proteins | sample saktaG_4_FD_190145 | JGI IMG/M metagenome (GOLD analysis project Ga0268276, IMG submission 190145) | Saline water microbial communities from Sakinaw Lake, British Columbia, Canada - sak_2010_1_5_45m | ecosystem: Environmental > Aquatic > Non-marine Saline and Alkaline > Saline ...
TCTTCGGGGGCAGCCTGAAGAAGGAGTGGATGGTCTGGCCGCCGACATTGATCGCGGCGACGCCCGTGGGAGCCAGGACGACTATATTCTTCCCCGTATTGGCCTTGAAATATTTCAGGAGGGTCGATTTGCCGGTGCCGGCCTTGCCCGTGATAAAGAGGCACTCTTTGGTATTCTCCATGAGGCCGAACGCCGACTTAAATTCGTCGTTGATGTCGAGATCTTCCGGCAGCTCGTCGGCCGCTAGTGTCTGATCGGTATAGAATTTCATAGTATATATTTTATTTCATGGTCTTGTAAAAAATGGGGACGCTCCCGATCAACGCGGAATAGAATCCTTCGGGACAGTCCCTATTTTCCTTCATTATACCTAAGTATTTGTTTTATGGACTTGATCAGCCGTTTTTCCTTTAGCTCTTTTCCGATGATCTTCGCCAACAACGAAGGCGCTGCCCCCGCAAATGACATTATCTCGCGGAAGGTAAAAAATCTCACTCTTATAATCTTTATGGCGATAGTCAGGACCCTCAACGGTGTATAGAAGGAGAATCTCAGTTTTCTGTGTATCTTTTTCAAATACGAGTGGCTGTACCTGTCGGAATAGACTTCACCTCTTGCGGTAAGGTGATAACCCGGTGTATTTTTTACTATCTCTTTAAGCGGTGAATATTTGTCCACCCTCAACTTGCTGAAAGCTATGGAATCCAGACCTATCTCTTTGGCAAATTTTGCTATATAAAGCATCTCTTCTTCGGTCTCGCTTAGATTTCCGTAAATAAAATAACCGTGAAAAATGATGGGCTGCTTCCTTAAGACGGCTAAACGTTTTCTTATCGTGGCCTGGTCGAAGCCCTTGTTAAAGGCGGTCAGTATGCGGTCATGCGGGCTCTCTATGCCCAATAATAGCATCTTAAATCCCGCCCTTACTATCTTTTTTAGTAATTCGGGATATTCCGCCAGATCGATCCTGGTCTGCGCCACAAAACGTTTCTTTATCTTTCGGGCTATTATCAAATCGCATATCTCTTCAGCCCTCTTGGGCTCGGTAAAGAAGTTATCATCGCTGAAAAGTATAATACCGGCGGAGATACCCTCTATCTCCTTGACCACGGACTCCGCGCTGCGCGCTGCGTATTCTCTTTTTTGCCCCAGAAGATTTAAGTTAAATGTGCAAAATTTACAATTAAACGGACAGCCCCTTGAGCTTAGGATCGTATCAAAGGTCACGCTTGTCACTTTTATGCCATTCGACATCATTGAATATTCTGAATGCCTCAAACTGCGGTCCGGCGGCGTTATGGTATTTATGTCGGGTAAAGGCCTGTTCTTATTATGGATCACATTGCCATCGGCCCTGTAAGAGATTCCGAGTATCTTTTCAATCGGCTCGTCTTTGAGTAGTTCCTTGATAGTCTCCTCTCCTTCTCCTCTTACTATGACATCTACCTTCGGGCATCTTTTAAATATATCTTCGACATCTTCTGTCGCCTTATGTCCGCCTACGACCAAAGGTATCCCATCCGGCATTAAATTCAGAAGTCCATAGACCTCGTCCACCTGACGGTTCCATGAGATACTTACGCATATTATATCTATCTCTTTGCGTATAAAATCCATCAGCTTGCCGGTATCGCATAATATCCTATCGTATCTTAGATCGACGATTGTGACTTTACCGACATGATCTTTAGCGGCTGTGGCCACGTATTCCAGGCCCGTGGGAGGGAATAGACACATCGCCGTACTCTGTTCGATATACGGATATAAAAATAAAGCGTGCTTATATTTCATTTATTTATTATTCCTTCTAAAAATTAAAGTAGAAGCTTTGAGATAATATAAATTTGTGAATTTTGTACTCAAATTTAAACCGTCGATATTTGTGGATGCCTTAAAAAAATATGGCGACCCCATAAATAAACAGGCTATATTATACAAAATATAATCTCTCAAGGCAAAGCAATTGTCCCGCAACATAACTTTATAGTAATCTGAAGTTTTTAAAAGGTATGTTGACGGGATCCCGCCCCCAGTCCATAAAGATGCTTGGCGGGACATATATTAGGTAGGATTAGATTTTATTTCTTTTGAGATCTGTATTTATTTGCTTTGTATACGCTATCCCCGAGGTATTCGCGCGCGAGGGCTTCCTTATCTATACCCTCTTCCGTCCAGTCGTATTCCATGATGATGAGCGTCAGCAATACATCCAGGAACGGCTGGGCCTCAAGATTCCTGTGGCTATTGTAAAAGGCTGTCAGTTTCCCGGAATAGTATTCCGGGCTCTTACTTACAGTCACCCACTCCTCCACGCCGGCTCTTATGAAAAAGCCCAGGAGTTTTTTTCGCATGCTTTCATTTAAACCCATATAATCTTTTCCGAAGAAATTGGATGAGTTTTGATTGAAGAGATTCAGGTCACGCAGGGCGCGGTCGAGCATCCTCCTCGCCTTTACTTTGACGTCCCGGACCCTGTCGGTCTCGGGAGCGTTACCTGTCGATCCAGGAACGCCACCGTTACGGGTCGGTTTATTAGGAGTTTGCGGCTCTGATGGTGTCGCGGGTTTTACAGTTCCCGGCCCACCATCTCCCTCGCCGCCTTTAGGCGCTTCGGACCCATACCATCCGTCTCCCTCGCTCGGCACATACCCATCGTCCTGCGTCCTCTTAAGATAAACGGATACTGTGATATCGAATGAACAGGTCATGCTACCTGCGGCACTTACCGTCTTCCCCATCAGGCCCGGCCCGCTTCTAGAGTCGGAAATATTTTTTGTGATGGGCCCTTTTTGCAGACGTTCTATCGATAGGCCCTCTATCCTTATCGGCGCTTTAAAAAAAGCGCGATTAAATTTTTCGGTAAATACCGGCGATGAGATTATCTTCTGCTGCGGCCCCATTTTGGAGATCTCCATGGCTGCGTCAGGTTCCAATGCCGCCATGAAAGGAGTGATCGTAACCATCGGTACTCCCTTGTAGGTCGGCGACACCAGGCCTGTTAAGACCATGTCCAGATGGAAGTTATTTGCGAGAGGATTGACATCCTTGTCAGCCCCGCCGGAGATGCCGGACGGACCCGGCGTGGACTTTACTCCATCGGCAACTATGCTTTTGCCGACGGCATACGTGCCTGTGATATCCTTGGGATATATCATGAAAGATGTTTCCGCAACTTCCAGTCGGGACTTAAAAGCATCTCTCATGAGATAAACGCGCGTGGTAGGACGGGCTATATACTCGCAGTTATAGTTCCACCGTGTATAGCTTGGGCCCTCCTGCGTAGGAATCACGTAGGTCGCATTCTCATGCCAATTGGCCTGGATGATGACGCCGATATCGAATCTCTCGCCTTTTCCCGCGTCGCAGTCTTTTTCATTCTTGTCTATCAGCTTAATCTTATTGTCCGTGGCCATCTCTTCCACGGTGGGTACTTTCATTGACTTTGCCCACCCTGCCCGGACAAGAGGACCGGACATAACAAGCAGAGCTGATATGAGCGCTAGAACCGTTATCGATCTCTTCATCTTATGAATTCTTTTCAGCGATGTCGCCGGCAAGAGGCAATTTAAATTTCTCGCCCTGGTAAGCCTTTACCATCAGAACGATCCAGAGGACCGTCTCCGCCAGCCAGAATGCTACATTTATGACCGGTATCAGCATGATAACAAATCCCGCGATCAAGAGGGCGCCGAATACCACGATCGACTGCATCGCGTGGAACCTGACAAACTTATTCTCTTTCTCTACCAGATAAAAAACTATGCCGGTGATAAAACCCAGTGAATAGCACAATAACGCTTCCATATTCGGCTGCATGCCGGTGGACGTCTTACCAAGATCTTTCTTTTCCATATTTCCTCCTTTATTGTCCTAAACCTTTTGTCGTAACCGTCGGTACTTTCTTCTGTGTGGTGGTACCGGAAGAGCCGCCTTGATCTACAACCGTCGTAGTGACCGTGGGCGTGGTCGGCGGCGTATATGTTGTCGGGGGCGTGTAGGAAGGCGGCGGGCTGCCCTTGTCCTTACCCAACGTTCCTAAGAAGCCTGATAACGCAGCCGCACCGGAGTTGTCGTAATTAGTGGTGCGGCGCCTTTGTCTGGGTATAACATTGACACTACACGCGATGGTGTTATTCTTTCTGTTATTTTCCTTTAGAGCGTTGTCCGGGTCAATGACAAGGATGAGCCTGTGCTTGCCCAGGGTATTGAACCAATAATTATCAACCTGAAACTCTTCCATCGTTAACCCTTTTACCGACGGCTTCACGGCTTGCCTGACGACTTTGCCGTTATCAATGAGCTGAACTTTAACGTTTTGTATATCAGCTTGTGAATCGTTACTTAAAAACCCCGATAGACTGCCTTTTTCACCCCGATATATTTCATCCACATAGGCCTTGGCGCCGGCCGGTATAAAACCGATGTCAACTGCCCGGATATCTGAGGGCATTTTTCCTTTCTTTTCTTCAGTAACCGTATGCTGCGTCTGGGCGAGGTTGCCGGAAGTGCCGACCCTGATATATATTGTGTCGTAGTTATTGGTGGTTTCGTCGGTCTCGGGGAGCTCGTTGTCCGGATCAAGCACTATTGCAATGGAGTGAAATCCCAACGTGCGGAACTTGATTCCCCGGATGGTGACGGGAGGGGTTGTCTCATTACCCGCGATGTTCATCCGCCTGTCATCTTTTATTGCGCCATCCACATATACGACCACGCGCAGGTTACTTATAGGCGTAGACATCGTATTCTGGATATTGTACGCGACGGTGTTATCCTCTCCCATAAGAGTCTCATTAATAGTGATGTTTTTGGTGCCTACGGCGCTTTTGAGCCCGGAAGCATCAACGACAGTCCTGTTAGGCGCATGATCGGGTCTAACAGGAGAAACGAATTCTGCAAGGCCGAAGGTTTTCACGGCAGCGTCATGAGTGGGAATAACCGCCATGGCGAGGACATTCGTCCATGTCTCGTTGTTGCGCGCGTTCCTCTCTGTCGCGCGGTGCGCCGGCGTATCTATGGATAACGATATCCTGTGATTGCCGGCCCTTTCGAACGCATAGTCTCTCAGGATGAAAGGCCTCGTCGCCATCGGACTTAAGTCCAGCGACTCGGATTTCCTGACAATGCCGTCAATCTTCAGTTCGACAGGGATATTGTTCGCGGGGACAATACTCACGTTCGAAACGCCTGTAACGATATTACATTTTCTGCCGACAGCTATCCTCGTCACCGGCGTTGCGCTGCTCGTAGGGTAAACTCGGATCGGTGTATACGTCAATTCCTTGCGTATCAATTCATATCTATCGCGGGTTACTTCTATATAACTCGCCGTATAGTTATAAGCAGGGTCTCTCTCACCCGTAATAGAGAGCTCCATCTTATATCGTCCCGGTTGGTCAAACTTCTTAGGGATGCGCTCTGTAGCATAACCTCCTGCTTCGATCCTTCTTGGTCCGTCCGGCCCGATCCGTTGTCCGGCAAGATATATATTAAAATTGGCATTCTCGATTACATGGTCAGTAAGGTTGCGGACATTAGCGTAAACATAACCATCCTTACCGGTCTCTGCCGCATTGAGAGGTACGCCGTCAGAGTATGTATAAGCTATGCCGGAAGCTTTAAGAGGGTGCTGCTCATCGCTGGTTTCCGGAGGCAAGGGTTCCGTCATGCCCACCGAGATTACCCTGCTGCCACTACCCGACGGTATCTCTATAGGCTGGCCGTTTTTTATGAACAGGCCTATGGAATGAACGCCCACAGTGTAAAAATCGGGATTCAATGTTAGTGGATCGTATGTTTTGGTGAATACCGACTGCGCCGCGATGCTCGGCGCAGTCTCCGTGGGTTTATCCCGGCCGTCCATCATAAAATAATATTCCACATTGGAGGCAGGCGTATCACTGTCATTGAATAGCATCATGAAGATGAATCCGGGTTTATCGGTGGTCGTATCGGTGAGGCTCGAACCGGTCGCCTGATCCAGAAAGTCAAGATTCGCTATGCTTATCTTGGGTAACGCTTCTTCTTGAGGAGGCTCTCCGGGCGCGGGCAGGACATTGATATCGATTGAGAGATTATTATTATTGTTCGGATTAGTTTCGCGCGGATTATCGAGCGGGTTGACCATTAAGCGCAGTATGTGTAGGTCCGGCGTAGTGAATGTATAAGGTATAGAAGGTATATTGGCCTCGTTTCCGGCGTCCACGGAAGGCACGGTAGACTGGCCCGCATCTCTGCCATCATCAGTAGCCCGGACCAGGACATTGAAGGCAGTGGCATTGCCGGAATTAAAAATGGCGCCTTTGATCAGGCCTGACTGTCCTACAGTGGTGCTCAGCGCGGCATCACCTGTATTGTCAGGCACAAAATACATACGGCTGCCCGTAAGATCTATCGTAGCTTGCACGTTGCCGGGATCAGGGGGCGCGGCGGCGAGAACTTCGATCGTCGCCATTGCGTCGTTATTGTTAGTGGTATTCGTCTCTCCTGGGAAGGGATCTACGAATAAGCGCAGAGAATACGTTCCGGGCTCGTTGAATGTGTGCGAGACGAGAGCAGGAGGCGACTCCTGTCCTGCTGGAGTAACTCCAAAAATGACATCGCCGGCGTTTACGCCGTCTATTTCTATACGGCCGGTGGCGTTTGCCGCTTCGGCTGTACCGGAGTTGGATATTGTAGCGGCCAGATCGCCTGCCTGTCCGACCACAGTTTGCAGGACTGGCTGCTGTGAACCGGTAGCCTTAAAATAAAGCCGGCTACCCAAAAGATCGGGGCCTTCCACCGCAGCCGCCTGACCGCCGCCCGGAGCAGGCGCGGCAACAACATTGACGGTCGTCGTAAGGTCGGCGTTGTTCCCTTCATCGGACTCCTGGACCTGACTATTCGGATCTACAACCAAATGGATAGTGCGCAACCCAAGATCGTTGAAGGTATAAGCTACCGGAGTAGACTGCGCTTCCTGACTCTGTGACACGACCGGTATCGTGGCCTCACCCGAATTTGCGCCGTCCACTTCGAACCTGACCAGGACACTGTTGGCATCGGTACCGCCTGCGTTAAATACCGTGGAATTAAAATTTCCTTTTTGGCCTACGGTGACTTCGCTGGCGGGTTGTTGGGCACCATCGGGAATAAATGATAGGCTTGAACCCAGAAGATCCGCGGGGGCCCCGGGAGCTACAGGCCCGGCCGGCTCGTTGGGAATGTCGGGTCCTGGGGACGGAGTACTATTTTGCGAAGAGGAATCGGATGACTTGGAACTGCATCCGCTGACACCGGTTAAAAACAATAGTGCGAATACTAAAACACAAGAGAGCAGCTTTTCTTTTCCTGTCCTCACGATATCCTCCTAATGTCATGAGTTCACATCAAGTGACATGCGTAATAGCTAATAGTATATCACAAGTAAACGGAAAAGCTTGCCGCTTTCCTTTATCGAACCTGTTCGTCCATCATCTGCCTGATCCTGGCAGCGTGCTGTGGATAACGCGCCTGGAACGCCTGAAAAGCGGTTCCAAATCTATTTACCGCCTCCAGATCTCTCCTTTGCGGTTTCAAAGGCTGCTCACGGCTCCATTCGGCGGCCTGTTCCTCCGTTACAGAGGCTTGTCCCGCCGCTGTCTGCGCTTGACGGGCCGATTCCATGAGAGCTTGCGCGCTCTTCTTTATATATGTTTCCGACTGCGCTACACAACTGTCCGGATCGTTGCTATTTTTTTCGATCACATCTGCGAAGCCGCTATAAAAATCGTACATAACATCAGCCTCTTCCGACGACACATTGGACAGGGCCAGAAATACCATCAAAAATCCAGTAATAAATACTTTCGCGGCGCGGGCTTTCCTCATTCTTGGATCTCCTTATTTTGTTTTTCTCTTTCTGTAGGGGCCTTTTGCGATGCCATTCTGTATGGTGTCTACGTTCTTACTGCAATAAGGGCAGATAAGTAAGGTCCACATTTTACCTGAGCATTCATTATGAACGCATCCCAACACCTCTTTTGGCTCAAGCGGTATGCCCTTGCCGCATTGGGAACATGTGACGTTGTCCGGGATAGACCGGCCGCAGACAGGGCAAGCGTACGCCTTCGTCACATCCTTGCATATAGCCACCAGGCTGTAAGATCTCCATTTTTTGAGAAATTTTTCTCTAGTCAGATGATATGACGGGCATTTACCCGGATCGTTGAATACGAGATCTTTATCATTAGCGTCGATAAGAGGCATTAAATGCGACGCGGAGACTCCTACGCCGGGCACCAAGCTCACAATGACCCTGACCCTGTCTTTTATTTTAGAAAATAAATTAAAAAACTCTATAGGATCTTTTATCCGGATGGCGATGGCATAATATCCCCTGTTAATGGGATCTTGCGCCATCTTATAAATAGGGTTGGTGGGTTTATTTTTACCGTCTACGATGCAGGGAGTGGCGGTGAATTCGAATATCTCGTCCTGTGTATAGTCTTCACCGAATGACTTATAGACCATGGAAAGAGATGCGGCTCCGCACATGTTGGGCTTCTGCCTGACGTACGGGTAATCTACTTCGGCCGTCGCCGCCGTAGCAGAAATAATGAGGATCGCCAGTGCTAAAAATGCCGTTTTAAACATTTTTCAACGCCGCCTTAGCATCGCTCTTGCTTTTGCAAAACTGGCGGAGAGGGAGAGATTTACTTCCCCTTCCGACGGTATTCCTGTTTTTACAACCGAATTTACAACCAAATTAACTGTTGCCTATTTTTTACGACTCAGCATCCCCAAACGGATTTATCTTTGGGTTTAGTTTCGCCGTTGTCATGAAACCGTTCTCCCACACGAATTCAAACTCCAGCAAATAGCCGGCCTTGCTCTTCAGAGTGAGCGTCTCCGACTGCTTTGTATTTTTTGAAGGATCCGGCGTGGGCGTATCCACATTTACGCTCTCCAGCTTTCCGAGTTTATAGTTAAAATTTATCTCGACTATTTTACCTTCTCCGGACATTACATTAAGTGTCGTTACGCCATTTTTATTGAGGCCTTCCGAAGGTAGAATGTTAGCGTTTTGAAGCTGGGGGTTCGGCCTGTCGCTTGTATAGTCAAACTCCATCGTTATCTCTTTCTTATCCATGGTCTTTACTACATATATGACTTTTGACCGCTCCGGGTCCGTGAGTTTATCGGCATATATCTTTTCTATTTTTGAGATTTTTTCCAGGAGAGTCCTTACTGCTTTTTGCAACTCATCATTTAAACGGCCTTCCTCGCATTCAACAACGGCCGAATAAGTTCTTTGGGTCTTCATACTTACTATCTGCGGCTCTATTTTTACAAGCTTGCCGCTGCGTTCAGCTTTACCGCTTATCGCAACATCTGCGGCCTGGAGCGCCCTGGTAAAATTATCAAGGGTCTGGTTGGATTTAGCCATCTTTTCAATCTCATCCAAACTTTTGACGCTGTATTCTTTTTCCAGATCCACGGAATTGTTTTTAACTATCTTTTCATCTCCTACTACGGCCCTGACATAAGCTGTCGGCGATACATATATAAAACCTTTCGACTGCATGACCTCCCGGGCGGAAATTATCGTCGCTTTTTTGGCCAGAGCCTCATCTTCTGTCTTGCTTTCAAACGGAGTTACCATGACCTTCTGATCAGCGGCATAAAGCAGGGCTGCTTGGAATAAGATCAATAACGTAAATAAAATATTCACTGCCGCTTTCTTTAACATCTTGTTCTCCGGTATGTAACGAAAGTTTTCGAGCTAAATAAACTGGCGGACGCGGGTGTAACCAATTCTCCCGCCTGAGGCTATCCATCCGATTTGCGGCGGGACCCCGCCGCCATACCTATAGCCTGTCTCAGGCGGGGGAACCTTTTCCGGGATCACCGCCAATATAGTGATTCCCGTCAATCCCTCGACGCACTTCGCTTGCTCGGGATTGACCCTGAGCCTGCCGAAGGGTCAATAAACAACCTGTATTATACAAAATATACGCTCTCAAGGCAAAGCAATTGCATTGTGGAAATATTGCTTCTTTATAGCTGCTTAAAACCTATCATGCGCCGCGGCTTTTCCGGGGGCGGTGCCATGAGCTGCCTAATAGCCTCGAAAACTGATTGTATTTCGACATCGTGTTTTTCAATCTTTCTTTCAAGTTCATTCAGCTTATGCGCTAGCTCTTTATGGGTTGAAAGAATGGCTTTCAATTTTACGAATGTGCGCATTATAGCTATATTCACCTGAATAGCTCTTTTACTGCGAAGAACGCTTGAAAGCATTGCGACCCCTTGCTCCGTAAAAACATACGGCAGCTTGCGAACTCCACCCCAACTTGATATTCCAAATTGGAATATCAAGTCTTTAGCCTCCTCTTTGCTTAACTGAAACATGAAATTTTCGGGAAACCTATCTAAATTACGATTAACGGCCTTATTAAGATTAAAGGTCTTTACTCCATAAAGCTTTGCCAAATCCCTATCCAGCATTACCTTGCGGCCTTTTATTGGATAAATCTTATTCTCAATAACTTCCTGAGGTATTAAATCCCTCATATAATGCCTCCTTCTGCCCGTATAGGCGCTATGTCCCCTATACTATAAGACGGGAAAAGCGGCAAAATTGTTGCAAAATTCACAAAAATATTTATATATGAATTTTGTGCCGAGGCTTGAACTGGCAAGTAGCCGAGGCCAAATTATTTTAAAATATTTTTTTTCCGATGGGAAAAAGTTTTTGGTTAAAAACTAAAAAGTAGGGGCTCCTCAATCAGGTCATAGTTTCTCCGCTGCCTTGAGCAGCAGATTCTTGAGCCATAGGCGGGGACTCCACTCCTTTTTTGCTTTTCTGAAAATAATCCGCTGTTTTGTTTCCCGGGACATCTTATTGTCAAAATCCTTCAGTTTTTGATAGTCACTCTTCGGAAGCTCTTTGCGCCTGCACAACTCAGTCACGTTGACCATGACTCCGGAGCCGAACTTCCGGAACGTCCTTTTATAATTGTAAAAACCTATATCCATATCGATATTCTTCGGTATATGCGATAGTTTAAACCCCTCCGGTATATTGTATATGTATGTCGATTCATCAAGACTATTGGTCGGGAAAAATATAGGCTTATCCCTATCCTTCTTTGCCAAAGAAGAATTATTTTCGAAGCCTGCAAAATCGATTATCAGCATGCCATCGGTGATCGCATATGCACCCGGCTTGGTAAGCCGGTAAGTGGATGTTATCGGACCGTATCTTGAGTCGATACCGCCAAATTTATGCATCTCCATTACGCCATTTTGTGTCAATTTGTAATCAAGATCCCGCATGAATATATCTTTTTGCTCCTGTGTGGCGTTCTTCCACATCCTTCGCATGTTTATTGAAAAATCCAAGCCAAACAGGGACTTTCCTTCTATGGCGGCCGACCCATCTTCTTTTATCGATATCTTTTGCTCCAGCTTGGTATAGCTTCTCTTTATATCAAAAACAGGGAACCTCCCGAACTTTCCTCCGTCTTTTGTTATAACGAATGTGTAGCCCATCTGATAAGAAGGCGGATATTCACCTATATCATAGCCATTAAGCACCGGGTCTATGTAGAAATTCCCTTCAATATCCACAACCTCAACAATAACGTGGTCAAACAATGTTGGAATGGGCAAGTCATACTGCGGATCATTGATCGAATATTCCGTGTTGAAAAGGGCGATATTCGATTTTACACCGGCTTCTTTTAACATATACACAGAGAGAAGCGACAGGTCCTTGCAATCCCCGTATTTATTCTTAAATACTTCATCTGTCGGATGGGGTTCGAGGGCATTATCTCCGAACGACATCGATACATATCTGAAATTATCCTGAATATATTCGAGAATGGCTCGCGCCTTATCTTTCACCGTAGATTTTCCCGCGATAAGCCCTTGCGCGACTTCACGCATCTGGCCAGTGGCGCGCATATTCTTTTCAATAAGGCCGTAATACCAATCCGATATATCTTTCCAGCTCTTTATCGATGAGAACTCGACCCCGTCCTCTATGTTTTCCAGGTTGGGTGGTGGCGTGTAGCTGTCCTCCTCCGGCCTTATCTCAACGTCCTTCAAGCGCCAGGCATATGTTATCTTTTTATCGGTCTCAGTTATTGCGGGCTTTCGCTTCAGATTAAATTCTTTATATTTGATATCCAATTTTTTCGGAAATACAAATGTTAAATTCAGCTCCTTTATAGGAATGGTATTAATTAAGTCGGTGACATGCCAGAATTGATTCTTTATCTGATCCCGACTGGTCGTTTTCGTATACTCGAATTCTATAATAGAGCCAATGTTCGCCTCAGGCATGTTAATTATCTTCACTCTTTCATCGGAATACATATCGAACCCTTCAAATACCCGCATATCCTGTATCTTCGCATATTTGTGTCGCTTGCCGTCCGGAGTGATCGTGTACGCGCTTATATTCGACACCTTTTCCCTGCTTCTATCATAAAGTATGGGCACGTCACCCATGGTCTTTCCGTCCTCGTTCTGGATCTTTAGCTTCTTATGCTCCTTTGTCACATAAGACCAGTCGTCTTTCAGCTCTACAGATACGTCATACAGGAGGAATATACAACTCTGGTCCTTGTACTTTTCATCGAACGGAACCGTCTTGATATCCTGTGAATAGACTGCAACCGGTAATACTAGCAACACAACAGCGATCAATAACGACACTACATCTTTCTTCTTCATGAATCTGTTTTCCTTTAGATTTAGTTTTTTAATCCCTACCGGGGTTATGCCCGCTGTCCCAATCCCATGTGCTTTCGTGCGGGTTATACTCTATCTGCGCATCCTGCGGCTGATATGACCAGCTTGAATCATGCGGATTATACTGGGTGGTCCAATTACTACCATCCGGGACTGTTTCCCATCTATTTTCATTGGGATTGTACTGCTGCTCACAATTTGCCGCTGAAATGAAAATCAGCGTTACTGCAAATAAGATAAGTATTATTCGCATTTGAACTCCTCCTTCTTTTAGTAGAGACCCTTCGACTTCGCTCAGGGTCTTTATCCTGAGCCTGCCGAAGGATAGAGACAAAAAAGCCTTCATTGGCCACAGTATGACCAACGAAGGTTTTACTTTTTTTCCCGCCAGGATATTTTTACCTGTAGAGGGATCCCGCCCAAGCGAAGCGACGGCGGGAAAAGTCCAGGTTTCCGCAGATCCTCCGAAGCATTCTGTTGATTTATTCGTTGAATGCGAAGGAGGACCCCCTTGAAACACAGGACTGATACGTTCGCGAAACTAGCCACTTATGAAGCCCAATCTAAGCTGGTGCTAAAATATATTTATCAGCTCAAGCCACAAGCCGTACATAATCTATTTTTTTAATATCTTCTTAACTACCGGTCCTTTTAATAACTTCTTATTTTCTGAATCGAGCTGGCGCTTCATCTTTTTTACGTCTTCTTCGGGTGGTAGCTCTTCCGGCCTTATACCGCTTTTACCAAGAAGCTGTCTGACATTTTTATTATTCTTAATGTGTTCCGATGTGATCGACTGTTCGCCGCGTAAATCATGCTTTTTTGTATTAAAACTTGTGATCTCAGCGGCAAGATCTTTTGCTTTTATCGTTATGGTTGGAAGAAAATCGGCAAGCGCGCGCTTTTCAGGGACACCGAGCTTTTTCTTCATATCGAGTGTCGTGTGTCCACCGAAAAGAGTATGGTCGCCCTTGCTTCGCAGCCGCGCAAATCCCTGGCCGTCAACACCGCGTTCGTACGCTATGCCTGAAAGCTCTGACTCTGTATCGGCAAGTTTTTCTCTGGCGCGTATCCTTTCGGCAAGAGCTATTCTCTTTTCAAGAAGCTCCTGCTTACGTGTCTGTATAGCAAAATAACTTTGTGCGAAAGCAATCTGTTCTTTGCGAGGATCCCCGTTTTGAGCGATTAGATAACAGGCATAGCGGGTGAGCATCATATCATCTATTTGACGCTCGCTTCCAGAGCCCAGCTTAACCATTTTGTTGACGTCAACAAAATGGTTGCCTATATCTTGTCCAGAGTTGATACACGCGGTCTTTGCCTTATCAATTACTAGAAGGAAGTTACGCCATTCTGTATAATCAAGTAGCTCTTGGATATCACGTGCCATCCAATATTCTATGCCATTCTGCTCAAAAGCCGATTCTTCGAATGTTTTATTAAGCCTTACTATCAATTCTTTCTGCATACATTTTCTCCGTAACTAAAGACACAAAAACCTTCTCAGGCCACAACTACACCTTCGAAGGTTTTACTTTTTTAATGTCCGGGATTTATTCCTTCCAACTCGGGACTTTCCTAACTGTGGATACAAGTATAGCACCAAACTAGTGATTGTCAAGGTTTTAGGATAGGGCCATCTTCATTAATCGTATGGTCCAGCGGGTCCGCTTCTAGACCTGTCCCTTTCGGTCCTGACCCCGAATTACCTTAGCGTTCTTACCGCCCAAATAATCCTCCCCGGTTCATCGGGAAGTCACGCATAAATACTGCAAATCAAATAATCGGTCGATTATTTATTATGTCTTTTTTGTGCTTAAAAACGTGCGAAATTCAAGGGGAGGATTATTTGGTAAACTCAATGACAAGGCCAGTAAAAATATAATGGTGAAGAAGATATATTGTGCATTTTATAATACTGGCGGAGGAAGAAGGATTCGAACCCTCGAGGGACTTGCGCCCCTAACAGTTTTCAAGACTGCCGCGATCAACCACTCTGCCATTCCTCCGCTTTAAAATGTAAAACAGTTTTTCCCGCCAAAACTTTATTCAGAAGAGAATAGCCATTTAGAAGTGTTTGGCGGGACTCCCTCACTTCGTTCGGTCGCAAGACTGCCGCGATCCCCGGCAAAGCTTTATTCAGAAATACATAGCCATTTCAATGTGTTTGCCGGGACTCCCTCACTTCGTTCGGTCGCAACCGCTCTGCCATTCCTCCGCCGAATTCCTAGAAAAAGAGCTGTCTGTATATCGCTAAGTAAATATATTTCGATTGGCTCCAAAGGTCAATAAAAAACTTATGCATAGAGAATGTCTGGAACATGAGGCTGAATATGAACGATATCACGACTATGTTGAGTATGTAGACGAGGACTATCGAGAAGAGGTAACCCGACTTCACTATGTCGGGCTGGCGTATCTTCATCACCTCTATCGTCGATATCATATGCATCGCGAGCGCAAAGCCTATCAGGAATACGAAGAGGGCGCCGGAGATATTGTAAGACGACGCCACCACAAAATAGATGACCGTTATTATTATGGCATATATCGGTATGAAATACGGCCCGAGCTCTATGACGAAGTTCGACTTATCCGTCCCGACAGAGCCACCGTCCTGTGAGACTTTAAACGATTTTATCCTGCCGCCGAATATCCACGCCAGCCCCGCGTGGACCGACTCATGGCCCAATACGTATAGATACGTGGGCTTGTAGAATAAGAGATGCAGTATCACATAGCTGCCTACGCCCCACGTAAAGTAGCTCAAGTTCGCGGCAAGCTCCTTTATCAGGATGAAATTACTGTAGAAGGCAGACGTTACGCCGTATGTCAAAGGCAGCGCGAGGATGCCGATGATGAGTTTCACGAACAGCACCAACCAGGAGCTTCCGGTCTTAGGCTTTACGAGTTTCATTTTAGTTTTATGACCTCTAATCCATCCATGTACGGGATGAGCGCCTTTGGGACGCGAATACTGCCGTCTTTGTTCTGGTAATTTTCCATGATAGCCACTACGAGCCTCGGCAGGGCCACGCCGGAGCCGTTCAGGGTATGTACGAAGAGAGTCTTCTTCGTGGCCTTATCGCGGTAACGAATATTCGCGCGCCTTGCCTGGAAGTCAGTAAAAGAGGAACAGCTCGATACTTCGAGGTATGTATCGACGCCCGCGGCGTAGAGCTCGATATCGTAGCACTTCGCGGCCGCGAATGAAATATCTCCCGTGGCGAGCATCACGACGCGGTACGGCAGCTCCAGGATCTGCAGCACCTCCTCCGCGTCATTCAATAATTTCTCAAGCTCATCGAGAGAGGTTTCTGGTTTTACGAACTTTACGAGCTCCACCTTGTCGAACTGGTGCACTCTCACGAGACCCCGGGTATCCTTCCCGTAAGAACCGGCTTCCCTCCTAAAACACGCAGAATACGCGGTGTAGCGGATGGGCAGCTCGGCTTCATCCAAAGTATCCCCGGCATGTATATTGGTAACCGGCACTTCCGCTGTGGGTATGAGGAAGAGGTCCTCGTCCTTAAGCCTATACATATCCTCCTCAAGCTTGGGAAGCTGCCCTGTCCCTGTCATGCTTCTTCTATTGACCAGGAATGGCGGGAGGATCTCGGTATAGCCGTGCTTCTTCGTATGAAGATCAAGCATGAAGTTTATGAGGGCGCGTTCAAGCCTGGCGCCTAACCCCTTGTACAGGATGAAGTTTGAGCCTGTTATCTTGGCGGCTGTCCCGAAGCATATGATATCGAGCATTTCGGCAAGCTCAATATGGGTCCTGGGCTGGAAATCAAAATTAGGTGTTTTACCCCAGGATTTGATGATTTTATTGCATTCCGGACCACCTACAGATAGGGATTTATCGGGTATATTTGGGATTACATACTTAATTTTATCTATTTTTTGGCTTAGTTCCTCCACTTTTGCCTCAAAATCGGCTATTTTCTGGGATATAGGCTTCATTTTGGCTATAATCTCTTTTGGGTTGCCTTTTGCCTTCAATATAGCGGCAACCTCATCGTTGGCTTTATTGCGCTGGGCCCTCAGATCCTCTACCTCGGCAAGGATTTTCCTGTGCTCTTCGTCAAGTTTGAGAAGTTCATCTATGTCGAGCTTATAGCCGCGGTTCTTGACCCCCTCTTTTACGATATCCCTGTTGTCTCGTATGAACTTTAGGTCTAGCATGTTGCTCCTTATGCTTTTAGGGTCAGTCCCCTTCAGTCGGTAAACGACTCTTTGGGGACAGACCCTACAATTAGCCCTTGATGACTCCGAGTGGCCTCATGCGGCAGACTTTCTTCGATAGTCCGGCGCCCGCAACCACATCTACCACTAGATTCACATTCTTATAAGCTTCGGGCGCTTCTTCAGCCAGGGTCTCACGGCCGCTCGACAAAACAAGAATGCCCTTCTTTTCAAGCTCTCCTGCTATAGACCTGCCGCGGCAGGCCTTGATGGCCGCGGTGCGCGAAAGCCTTCTGCCGGCTCCATGGCATGTCGAATAGAACGTCTCTTCGGCCTTCTTGGTACCGGTCAATAGATATGAGTTCCTTCCCATATCTCCGGGTATTATAACAGGTTGCCCGGTATTTTTGTACTTTGCCGGCAACTCCGGGTGATCCGGGCCGAACGCTCTCGTCGCGCCCTTCCTGTGAACGCACAGGAGCTTCTCTTTTCCGTTAATATTATATTTCTCTATCTTAGCTATATTATGAGCCACATCGTAAATTAAGTCCATACCTAAATCTCTCGGGCTCATGCCGAAGACCTTTTCAAAGACGCCGCGCGCCAGATGCATCAGGCATTGCCTGTTGGCCCAGGCGTAATTCGCGGCGCACTTCATGGCGCCCAGGTACGCTTTGCCTTCGTCGGAATTCACGGGAGCGCAGGCGAGCTGCCTGTCGGGCACTTCTATATTATACTTCGAAAGGCATCTTATAAAACTCTTCGAGTATTCGTCGCAGACCTGGTATCCGAGGCCGCGTGAGCCCGAGTGGAGCATCATCACGATCTGTCCGATCTCCAGCCCAAAAACCTTGCAGGCCGCCTCATCGTAGATCTCGTCGATGACCTGGACCTCGAGGAAGTGGTTCCCCGAGCCCAAGGTGCCTGACTGGTGCTTGCCTCTTTCGTAGGCTCTCTCCGAGACTTTATCCGGCAGGGCGTCTTTTATCGCGCCGCGTTCTTCGGTATATTCGAGATCGTCCTGCCTGCCGTAGCCGTGATCGACTGCCCACTTCGACCCCTCTACCAGTAGCTTGCGCTCCTCTTTCTCTGTGACCTTGATATCGCCCTTGGAGCCTACTCCCGCCGGAATATCGTTGTAAAGAGCATAAACAAGCTCTTTGAGTTTCGGACGCACATCGGATTCTTTCAGATTCGTCCTGACGAGCCTGACACCGCAATTTATGTCGAATCCCACGCCGCCGGGAGAGATGACGCCGCCTGCTTCGATATCTGTTGCGGCGACGCCGCCGATCGGGAAACCGTAACCCCAGTGGATGTCAGGCATAGCGAGCGAATACTTCAATATCCCCGGCAGAGTCGCCACATCCGCGACCTGCTGGGCCGCCTTGTCGGTACGCACATCCTCTATCATTCTGTCGTCGGCGTAGATGACGCCGTCGACGCGCATGCCCGTCATGTAGCTTTTGGGTATACGCCACCTGTAGTCGTCGATTTTTTCTATGGGGCCCTGCCAAATTTGCATAGTGATTATTTCTTAAGGGACAGTCCCTACTACACATCAAATACTATATCGACCTCGTAGTAGTCGTCTTTCTTGATTATCTTCAGGTTATAGTATGTCGTCGCCTTTATCTCGGTCTTCAGCCTGTTCCTGTTGTCCGCGACAGGTTTGCCAGAGGCCTTGGCGCTAATAAAGTCCTCGGAGAGCTTCACTATCTCGAATTTATTGAAGATTATATTCTTGGTGTAGAAATTATAAAGCAGTTCGTCGAGCCAGGCCTTTAAGAGTTCTTCGTAATTTTGCGAGGTGAGTTCAAACTCCTGGGTGATGGTGCTCTTGATCCCGTCCAGGTCGGCTATGATGTCGAACATCGCGAATGCGGCGTTCTCGAATAGCTCCTCTAAGGTCTGCCCGAAAACCCGTACGCCTATATCAGATGTGTGGGAGAACTGTATATACCGGTCCACAGGCTGTAATATATCATATAATTTTGTTTTATTGAATAAAAAAAACGCGCGACAAATTGGGCGCCGCGCGCTGATATATTAAATTAACTTCAGGAGCCGGATATGAGCAGTTTGTAGAGAACAGAAGCTCGACCGCCACCACCCAGGATTATGGGAAAGAGTATATTCATAGCCCTGTGACTAGGTCAATATCTTGATGAGTTTATAAAGAGAGTCGACGTCTTTGCTCTTCTTCGTAACCGCGGAGGCCAACCCTACAACATTTATTTTACTCCCCGTCACTCCGACCGCTTTTGAACTCACGCCTTTTCTTAAAAGATTGACCGCTTCGGCACCCAGCCGTGTAGCGAGCGTCCTGTCTTTTGCCGTCGGGGAACCTCCTCTTTGAATATGCCCGAGGGTCACGACGCGCGTCTCAAGGGTCGTGGTTTCGGTAATTATTTTGGCTATATCACCCGCCCTGGCTACGCCCTCGGCGACGATTATGATCCAGCTCATCTTTCCTCTCAGATTGCCCTCTACTACATCCTGGCATAATTGCTGTATAGAGTATTTTCTTTCCGGGACCAGGACATCCTCAGCGCCTCCGCTCAACGCGGCATTTATAGCTATGTATCCGGAAGAGCGCCCCATCACCTCCACTATGAATATGCGCTCCATGCTCGTGGCGGTATCCCTTATCTTATCTATCGCTTCGAGAGCGGTATTGACGGCGGTATCGGACCCTATCGTGTAGTCGGTTCCGGCTATATCGTTATCGATGCTCCCCGGAACGCCTATACAGGGTACACCCCACTCTTTATTGAAGAGGCGGCCACCCCGGTAAGTGCCGTCGCCGCCTATAAGGACGAGGCCGTCTATACGGTTCTTCTTTATCACCTCGTAAGCGCGCCGTCTTCCTTCCACCGTTTTAAATCTGTCGCTCCGGTCGGTCTTGAGGATCGTTCCGCCCCTGCTGATTATGTTGGATACCGACCTGTGATCGAGGATCTTGAGTTCCTCATTTATAAGGCCTTCATATCCCCTGAAGATGCCAAAAGCCTCCATCTTGTGATAGATAGCGGTCCGGACCACGCTCCTTATGGCCGCGTTCATCCCGGGAGCGTCCCCGCCGCTCGTCAGCACCCCTATCCTCTTTATCTTCGCCTTTTTCTTCATCCGCATATTATATCACCTTTACTCTTGAGCCGTTAGGTTTTCCATGAATAAACCAGCCTTCTGTCTTCAGGCAGACCTTCACCAGCATCAGCATAACCGGAACCTCTATCAAAACACCGACAACCGTTGCCAGCGACGCCCCAGAGGACAGCCCAAAAAGTATTGTCGATGTCGCGATTGCAACTTCAAAATGATTGCTTGCCCCAACCAAAGCCGACGGCGCCGCGTCCCTGTAGGGCAGTTTCAGCCATTTAGCCAACCCGTATGTTATGGCAAATATAAGGCAGGTCTGTATAAAGAGCGGGATAGCGATAAGTAATATGATCTGAGGCTGATTGATGATCAGCTCACCTTTAAATGAAAATAGCAGAACAAGCGTAACTAGTAGCGCGCCTATCGAAACCGGGGTAAGATAACGCAAAAACCTCTCTTCAAACCATTTCAACCCCTTTTTGGCGATCAGCCACCTCCTGGAGAGATAACCCAAAAGTAACGGCAGGCCGACATAAATGACTACCGAAAGCACTATAGTCTGCCAGGGTATCGGCATTTTGTTCACGCCCAGAAGCCATCCGCCCAACGGCGCGTAAAGAACTAACATGGCCAGCGAATTAATAGCCACCATCACCAGCGTATGCCCATCATTGCCCCTGGAAAGATGCCCCCAGATCAATACCATTGCCGTACAGGGCGCTATACCAAGCAATATACACCCCGCTATATAGGACCTGAATAGCTCTACCCGCGTCCCGTCCTTCACGATCTCTGTGCCCGGCAGCCACCCCTTGAATAAGACTCCGATAAATAGCGTCGCTATGGCAAGCATGGTGAAAGGTTTGACGCACCAATTGACAAATAAAGTGAGACCAACCGGCTTCGGCGTTTTTCCGGCTTTTATAACCTCGGTGAAGTCGATCTTAACCATGATGGGGTACATCATAAAAAAGAGGCAAATAGCGATGGGGATCGACACCTGGTAGACCGAGAATCGATCGAGCGCAACAGCCATCTGTGGGAATAATTTACCGAGCATTACGCCGAGCGCGATACAGATGATAACCCATGCGGTGAGATACCGTTCAAAGAAGCTAAGGCGGCGTTCCTCGTGAATGATATGCTCCATCTCTTCCACTCCTCAATTCATATGTTCGGTGTTAAATGTATAATTAAGATGATACCGCATATTCCGGTTTCCGGCAAGGTTAAGAAAAATAAAAACCCCCGAGAAGAACCCGGGGGTTTTTTACAACAAACGCAAAACACTTATTATCTATTTCTTCTTCCCTATCATGAAGTAGAGAACCATACCTATTATAGGCAGTAAGAGAACCAACACTATCCACAGCGCCTTCTTGCCTGTATCCATAGAGCTCTTCAGCGTGTCGACTATGGCTATGATATCCAACACCAATACAACAAGTCCTATCAATGCTCCCATACCACACCTCCTTTGTTGGTCATTTGCCGGAACCGAAAGGATTCTTGAGCACGTCTTTCAACCTATCCGCTGTTTTCTGAACTGTCTCCTGAGTTTTTTTCGCGGATTCGACAGCCTGTTTGGCTTTCTCCTGGGCGGCGGCTGTGGTCTTTTGCGCCGTATCGATCGCCGTCGACGCCATCTTCTGCGCGCTCGCGAGCGTGCTTCCCACGGTACCCTGCAGCCCTCTCAGGTCGAAATTCGTAAGAGACGCTATTGAAGTGTTCATCAGAGCCTTCACAACGATCAAGCTCGCCAGTGAATACGGATTATCGACATTGGTATAGCTTTCATTGATATTTACATTGAACTCTTTCACATCAGGCACGCTGGACTTTGAATAGTCCTTGTAGATGACCTTCCCTATGCTCAGCTTGAGTAGATCTATCTTTATGTCGGGGACCTTTCCCGGCGCTTCCTGGGACGGGGCCTTGCCTGCTTTCTGCGCCTGCACTGTCCTTAACGCGTTCAGGTTAAGCTCTCCTTTGGCGTTCTTTACGACTACGAATTCTTTAAGTGCCAAGCGGACTTCCGGCAGGTGTATCTTGCCGCCCAGTATAGCGGGAAGGTCATATTTGACATAGATTTCAGGCATCTCTATCATCGTCTTGTCCGGAAAATTTCGCGGATTCAAAAGTCTGAGGTTTCTGATATCGACTACCGGCTTAAAGATCCCGACATTCAGGCCTCCTATGCTGAGCTTGAGGCCCGTGACGATCTCGGCGCCCTTTTCGACCGATATCTTTATTATGGTATCCTTGGCAATCGCCGCTATAAAGACCGCAACCACTATAACTACCAACACGATCATATACTTTTTCATAGCTATCCCCTCTCCTTTTTTAACACTGTTATTATATACCCCGGAGCTTCATTGTCAATCTCATTGCTCTCGCAATATCGCTTTCAAAAATGTTATAATATCCGGGTGTGGCGGGGGAGGGAACTTTTTCTTACAATCCGGTGTCTAATAGTATGGCAAGGGTACTCATATGAGAGAGATAGATAAAAATACAGTGGAAATGGCCGCGAGCGGCGATATGGCCGCGTTTGAGGATATCTACAAGCAATTCTCCTCGACCGTCTATACCATATCGCTTGGTGTCACCCGGAACCGCCAGGACGCAGAGGAGGCGACGCAGGATGTATTCGTCAAAGTCTTCCGCGGATTGAAAAATTTCCGGTTTGGTTCTTCGTTCGGCACCTGGCTATACAGGATCACCATGAACACGGCGATAAATATCCACCGCAAGCACGCCCGGCGCGGGGTGACATCGTTAAGCTATGATGAGCTTAAGGATACCCGCACGGCGGCACCGGCTATACAGCACGAGGAAGTCGAGCGGCAGGATGCCGCCCCCCGGCGCGTTAGCGCGATACTGGATAACATAAGCCCGGAACACCGCTCCTGTATCATGCTTCGCGAGATAGAGGGCTTGGATTATAGAGAGATGGCCGGCGCACTCAGCATACCTTTGAATACGGTGCGCTCCCGGCTCAAAAGGGCCCGGGAGGCCATCATAGCTTACTGCCGGAAGGAGGGGATTCGTTATGAACTGTAAAAAAATGAAGGAGCTTATTCTCACCGATTACGTTGACGGAAGACTCGCGGGCCGCGCGCTGGAAGAGCTGGAGCTGCATCTTGGATCATGCCAGGATTGCCATGCGCTTGTCGAAGAGCTGAGAGCCGCCGGCAAGTTATTCAGGGCCGTTGGGCAAGAGGAGCCGCCCTCCGAAGTCTGGTATAAGATCCGCGCCGAAATAGGCGCCGCGCCCGCAAGGTTTGGTCTCCCGGAGACCGTTCTCGCGTACGCGCGATACTACCTGTCGCGTTTAAGGCCCGCTGTGGTAATAACGAGTGCGGCAATATTGCTACTATTCGCCTTGACCGCGGTGCGTCTTATGCCCCGAACGGATTATATGGAGACCTTGAGCTCTGAGGACGATATCCTCGCGATATCCTATACCGGCGACTACGAGAACGGGCCGGAATCCGACCTCGGCACGGCGGCCGAAATGTTCTTTTTATAGAATAATCGGAAAGAGAGGGAACTTTTTAATAGGCACCGGTGTCTAAGTAATCAGAAAAGGGGTGATAACTATGAAAACAGACATTAAGAAAATTATGGCAGTTGTAGTTGTCGCGATCTTCATCGCCGGAAACGTATTCGCCGGTACGGAATGCGGCTTCCAGGGCAAGCACGATAAGGGCTCGAAGGGTAAAGAAGCGATCACGCGCGAACTGAACCTGAACGCGGACCAACAGGCTCGCCTTGACCAGGAGCGGAAGACCCATCGCGAAACAATGGATACGCTGCGTGGCGCGCTGAAAGAGAAGAAGCGCGAATTGCAGGACGCCATTACAAAGCCCGGCACGACGAGACAGCAGGTGGAGCCAATACTGGCCCAGATAAAGAAGCTGCAGAGTGATATGGCGGATAAGCGCGCGGACGGCATATTCGCCGTGAAGAGTATCCTCACCCCGGAGCAGTTCACGAAACTCCAGGAGATGAAGGAGAAGAAGGTGAAGGGCCAACACAAGAAGTACGGCAAGAAAGATCGAAGATAAATAAGTATAATTTCTATACGATAAGAAGGCCGCCTGAGTAAAATCAGGGGGCCTTTTTATTTATCTTTGAAGGCTGCAAACACATATACTATTCGTCCGCCAATAGAGAGGTGGACATTCATGGAATACATGATATACTTTTTTGTATGGAAATACTCAAGTTCCTCCTGAAATGGTTCATAGTCGCCGTTATCGTCGCCGCCATATTGATAGGCGGGACATCCATCTATTTAGCCTTCTTCGGGAAAGGCACCATAGAGAAGGCCCTGAGTGATATGCTCGGTTCCCAAGTGCGCTTTGAGGCTGTATCCATGGATCTTGGCAAGGGATTGGTACATTTTAAAGGTTTTACGGTATTGAACAAGCTAGAGTTCGAAGACAACATATTCAAGGCTGACAAGTTCGTGGTCTCTATAGACAAGGAAAAATATGATAAAGATAAAGTCTTTGCCATCCAGGAAGTGGTAATTGAAAAAGGCGTGCTGAATATCGAGAGGAATAAAAAAGGCGTCTTTAATATCGCGTCTTTGAATACCGAATATCTACCCGGGGAATACGGCGTCGCGTACGCCGCCGAAATTCAGGCCGTCAGCGGCCTCTACAACTTTGCGAGTAATTTCAGGAGCATAGTCATAACGGATTCTATAGTTAACTTCAAGGACGCATATATCTCACAGACGCCTTTTACGCGCTACTGCGATAAATTTAATTTCCAGTTCAGGACCAGCCCGCCTTCAAACGGGAACATCCAGGCAAACTCTTCGATGAGTTTCAGGATCCCTATGCAGAGCCCGCCGCATGGAACTGTCTCATTTAAGGCGAGCATGTCTGTCTATCCAAACAGGGTCGATACCGAGGGCACTCTGGTATCAAAAGATATAAACCTGACCTTATTTCTGCCGTACCTGGCAAAACATACTCCGTTCAACTTCAACAGCGGATCCTTCAGCTCTACTACGACGTTCCGGATGCATAATAATGTGATAGACTCTCCGACGACGGTATTGCTCCACAACCTGAGGCTCGCGGTGAAGCCCGGCATGGAGAACTCCCAGTTCATGCAGACCGCCGTGAACAGGCTGGCGCCGTATCTGCAGTCCGGGCAGAACGACCTCTACTTTGATTTCGTGATAAAGGGGCCCGCGGATAGACCGCAGGCGGGGCTTGGTCCGCGCGTCAAGTTCGCCATCGGCATGGTAGTGCTGGAAGAGCTAAGCAACGCGATGCAGCAGATACAGAAATTTAAGCAATAATTTTTGAAGGAGGTTGTTTTGAAGAAGACTTTAATAATGATGATACTATTCCTGACTATCGCGTCGGCCTTATACGCGCTGGATGAGGAGACATACGCGCGGCTATCGGCTGAAACCGTAATAGCGGCGCACCAATATAAGGGTAATGTTCCCGGCATGAACCAATGGATTAGCCGTACACAACAGCAGTACCCGGTCTTCATGTCGGGTGAATGGCAGACGTTCGAGAGGAACTTAGCCGCAAATAGCGCCAACAAGAGCAGTGTTTACACTAGGATCCTGAATATAGTAAGGTCCAAAGGTTACAACGCGCGTATTTCGAGTCTGGGCAGCGGAATGACGTCTATCGAGATAATGAGCTGACGGCGCATCTTTTATCTTGTCACCCTATTATTTTATCCGCGCACTTACGGTCTTCAGCGCGACCATAAGTTCTCTGCAAAGATTCTGTAAATGGGGGACGCGGGAAAATCTTTTTTCAGCGGATTCCAAAAGGGCTTGGGTATCCGTTATAATTTTCTTCAGCTCGTTTGCATTGTTAGTAAGTAAGCGCGGGTCTCCGGCCATGGGTAAGAGTTTGGCTAGATTCAGATAAGCCCTTGAGAGATCTTCCATACCCAGTATGCGGGGAGCCGTGTTTATATCTACGCCTTCCTTATCGAGTATCGACCGCATCTTCAATGCGGCATTGAGACTGTTATTTATATAGGGCACAGCCTGAAAATAATTCCCTTGGCTTATATATGGCCCCGCTTTATTAAAAGATGCAGCCCACTCTCTTTCCAGGCGATTGCACTCGTCTGCCTGCGCTTGATTCAAAGATCCCGATTTTGGATGCGCAATATTTGCGCTGGACGCGACAGCGGTGCGGGCGGCGGGCGGCGAAACGGACCTTGTTGGCGCGATAGCGCGCTCGCGCCCAGTGGTAGGCCCTGATTTTTTGGGCGCTGACATATATTTTGACTTGGGCGTTACCAGATTAAGAACGATGGTAAGCGCCAATAGCACGCCTGCCAAAATAATAAATTTTTTCATCTCTCACCCTCTCAAATTTTTATTTCCGGATTTAGGGTCTTAAGTCTTTCAAAAAATGTCTTACCATCTTTGACCGACAGCTGGGCGTTCTTCGAGCTGAAAACCCTTTTAAGAAGGCCCGAGCCTTTTTCCGCCGTATTGGCCGAGATCATGAAGTGACCTAATAACGGGATCTTCGAAACACGCCGGATACTCGATATGCCGATCTCATATCTTATTTTGACCGGTTTCAAGAAACCCTTTTCGGAGACGAAGATAATCTTATCGGAGGTTAAAATAATATATCCGGACCAGGACACATTATCCTCGCCGCTGGACTGGTAAAGCTTCGCCTCTCTCCAGTCAACGATACCGGATTCTTCGATCTTCACTTCCCGTATTGCGTCTTTAAAAGCCATGATTCCTCCGTCGTATTAATTACCGGCAGGGCTCCCGGCAAAAAGATAAATTTTATATATCTCACCGATTCCGGAGAACGGATCTTTATCCGGCGCTAGAAGGGAATCTTCTCCCTATTCGCTTTTCTCCATACTTCCATTATTGCTTCCATGGGAAACACCACCTGTCTATTTGGACTCGTACCGGCATCGGCAGACGTATGAGGAACCGTCGACGCCGACTGCTGCTGGTTGTAGGCCTGATTCATAGCATTGAAAGTCTTGAATAATCCGCCAACCTGCTGCATCATGGCTTGCGCCTGCTGCGCCTGTATCTGTCTCTGCTCGACGAGTTGCGCCTGATATACCTGACTATTGACCTGCTGTTGTTCGCGGTTTTGCCTGTTGGCCTGGATCTTATTGCGAAGATTGTCCATGTACCTATCCATACCCTCCTGCATCAGTTCACCCGTGGACCATTGCCTTGTCTCCACAGGTTGCGGCGGGGGCGCTACGGGTTGCGGCGGTTCGACCGCTTTCGGGGCCGGAGGGGGCGTCTCCTGCAACTTCTCTTTTCTGGCGCGCCGTCTTGCCCGGAGCCGGTCATACGCGGCACTGCGATCTATCTCCGGAAGCTCCGGAGGCGCTTCAATTGATGGCGTTTCTATAGGCACTGGAGGCTCTACAGGCGACACTTCAGGCTCTGCCGTGTCGGATGGCGCCGGCGGAGCAACCTGGTTTGGGGCTTCCGGAGTTTGTACAGCTGCGGGAAGGGCCTGTCCGGACTCGACCGGTTGGGGCTCCGGCGTTACCGCCGTCTCTTGCGCAGGCTCAGGCTCGGGCGCAGGCCTTTCCTGGAGCGCGAGCGAATCCACGACGTCTTTGCCGAACATACTCTCGGCATTACTTAGCTCCTCGTCTATGTATTTTAAACTGTTTTGGTTTCTCGACAGGCGATCCTCTATATTATCGCGCCAATCTTTATATTCTTCATCGACTTGGTCATTTATCTGAATCATCCTTTTTAAGGCCTTGGACTCTTCTTCGTTCAGAACATTGTTCATAAAATCTTCCAGGGACTTACCTTTGCCGTCCTTCGACCACTCGGCCATTTTTTGTTCGATACTTTTGGTGACATCGGATTCCGCCAGGCGCTTCCCCTCCTCCTTCAGCTTCGCCATATGGGCGGTGCTGAATGTGCCGTTACGAAGGCTCTCCTGCGCCGCCTGCAGACTTCGCTCGCTGGCTTGAATCACCTCCCTTTCACGAAGAACTTCCGCTACATGGGCTTTCTGTTGTTCGGTTGGTTCTACGAGATCGGTCTGTCCGGCTTTTTCAGCGGAACTTTTGCCTAAAGCCGATTGCTTAAGCTCTATTTTAGGTCTCGACGCGTCAGCCGGCGGAGGATCCTTGACACTTAAGGGACCTTTTAAACGGACCGAACCTTCCGCCACTTTTATATCGAGATAATCTTTAGGGTTGCTCATCGTTCTTGTAACCTGTCCGACCTGTCCCGAAAGGCCGGACATGTATTTTTCGTCAAGCTCGCCGCCCAGCGCCTTCGACCGGGCTTCCCACAGGGCTTCGCGTACCGGTTCGATCGCTTGAGCCCGCTCGAATCTACCGGATATGTCGTGCATATTTATGATCTTCAACGCCATATCCTTCTGATATGCTTTGATATCCGAGACCTCTCCCCTCTTGGCCTGCTGGAACTGGCTATTAATGTCATCGTAACGGGACGCAAGATAGGCTATCTCTCTTTCTGAGACTATCTGCGAATTAGACTTTTCGCCGGGCTTGAATATTACCTCACTGCCATCCGGCATTATAAATTCACTTCTTCTTGCCAATCCATATCCGCCCACGATTACATCTTCCGTGGAAGCGCGCACCGTCCCGCCGGGAGACATGGTATTTGCCATAAATTGCGGGAATTTTCCGTCGGCTACCTGACAGACTTCGAGGTCCATCCTCGCGTTTCCGGTAAAGAGGTTTTGTG
>Ga0268276_1001076_pt1 | contig 28719 bp, 28 predicted proteins | sample saktaG_4_FD_190145 | JGI IMG/M metagenome (GOLD analysis project Ga0268276, IMG submission 190145) | Saline water microbial communities from Sakinaw Lake, British Columbia, Canada - sak_2010_1_5_45m | ecosystem: Environmental > Aquatic > Non-marine Saline and Alkaline > Saline ...
CAGGTAATCGTCAGTGGTTTATATATTGCATATTTTGAGGTACTTGAGGATTATATCGATCCGATAACTGGCGAAACAATGCGCAAAGGTGAATCAACCCACCTGAAATTTATTGTCATTAGATGATATTTATGATAAGTAAATAAGGAGTATTGCCATGTATAAAATGAAGATAGTTCAATTTAATGTAGCCTTGTTAACATCATTGTTTATGATTCTACTCATCGTTACCGGGTGTGATTCTATTAATAATCAGGTTGAAGACGCCATGGAAGATGATGAATATGAAATGGAAGTTGTTGATCAGCTGGCATCGATTTTGCTGGGCGACTCAGCCATCATTGATCTTAAATTCAAAACGATAACTGCCGCATCCTTTGATACGTTGGACACCAACTACGTACTGGGTTTACCGGGTGGGATCAAAGATACGGTATCCCAGACGAATATTCAGTCATTGCTTGATACACTGGAGGGTGCAAAAGTGACCGTTGCGGTTTTTGATTCGGCCTATAAGTACGATATTCCGACGACTCCACGTAAAAGTTGTTTTTGTTTTAACAGTGGTGCAAACGAAGAGTTGGTTTTCTATTTTACCAACTACGTGTTAATGAACATTATTGATGAAAATGGTGCCTCAGTGCAGCTCAAATCCAATACAATTCCTCTGGAATTGATTGCGGGTTGTTATACACTTATAAACAACAAACCGGATCCGATTGTTAAATCTCGCTATGTATATGAATTATCCAAAAATAAAAAGTACCTGTTCCAGATTATCCGGAACGACCAAACCACTCCTGCTGATATTTATGGTGCTATTCTCAGTAAGTAGTTTTGGGAAAAGGGACGTAATCGGAGGAAAATAAATATGAAAAGAAAAATAATCATCCTTCTCAGTATGTTGCTGATCCTCAGCTCGCCACTTTTCCCCCAAAAGAAACTGGGCCAAACCGGCTTTAAATTTTTAAGTGTCGGTTCGGATGCCCGTGGTGGAGCACTGGGTGATGCAATGACGACTGTTGAAATGGGTTCAAGTTCACTGTTTTTTAATCCGGCCGGAATGGCCCGGTTAAATACTCGATTTGATATTACTGCAAGTCAAAATAGTTGGATTGCAGACATTAATCATAATTCATTTAGTTTTGCTTTTAAACCAGGGACCGGTCAATTCGGAGTCTTTGGTGTAACATTTATGTCCGTCGACTACGGTAAAGTCCAGGGAACCATGGTCTGGGGTAACGAACAGGGATTCATTGATACTGAAGTCTTTACACCAACGGCATTGGCTGTCGGATTTGGCTATGCAAAGGCATTATCCGATAAATTTGCAGTCGGTGGACAAGTGCGTGTGACCGAACAGGAACTGGGTAAGAGCATTATTCCTGTAGGTGAAGGGGAGTTAGAAAATAGACAAAATCTGGCCGTAGCAACGGCTATTGATTTTGGAACGCAATTCCGAACCGGTTATAAAAGTCTGATCTTTGGAATGTCTGTCCGGAATTTCTCGAACGAGATTAAATACGAGCGAGAAAGTTTTCAGCTACCGCTGATATTCCGAATTGGTTTATCGATGAATGTTCTCGATTTATTGGATATCAAACCTGGTCTGATGAGCTGTCTGGCAACGATCGATGCGGTGCATTCACGGGATTATCCGGAACAGATCAAGGTTGGTCTGGAATATAAATTACTGGATATGTTCAGTTTGCGGACAGGTTTTATCAGCCCTAGCGATGAACAGAATTGGGCTTATGGATTTGGAATCCAGAAATTTGGTGCCGCAATCGATTATGCTTATACACCATACGGGATATTTGATAATGTTCAGCGGATTACCTTCAGGTTTGCGTTATAAAAGTGGGATATCCAGACGCGGGTCCTCACGGTTTGCAGGTGAGTATCGATGTGCTGCATCCGCGGGACTATCAGGAGCAATTAAATATTGGCATGGAATACCGTTGGCGCGAGATGCTGTCGGTACGGTGTGGTGTGGATATTTGGTGGTGAGCGATGAGCAGAATGTATCCTTTGGATTTGGGTTTGAGAAGTATAGTCTGGGGATCGATTATGTTTATGCACGATATCGGAGTGTTTGATAATGTGCAAATGTTTACAATAAAATTTAAGTATTAGTATTGGAGTGGTAGATGAAGAGATTTCCGCTCATTCGAGTTATTTTACTGGTTGTAAGTACCGTTAGTCTGATTTTCGCTGGTAATACTGGAAAAATTTCAGGTTTGGTCACTGAGGAGCAAAGTGGTTTTCCGTTGGCGGGGGCTAATATTATTATCGAGGGTTTGGCAATGGGAAGTGCCTCTGATCTCGATGGGAACTACGTTATCCTGAATGTACCTCCCGGGGTACAAACACTGAAAGTCCGAATGATTGGTTATAAAACGGTCACCGTCACAGAAGTGCAGGTTACAATGAATTTAACAACCATTATCAATGTTCAAATGAGTACGGAAGTACTGGGTATGGAAGAGATTGTCGTAGTGGCAAAACGTCCCATAGTGGTTAAAGATATTGCTCACAGTGAATTTAATATTGAATCCAAACAAATTGAATCTTTGCCTGTGACTGAATTGAGTCAGGTTGTCGGTATGCAGGCTGGTGTTAAAGGATTCTCTGTTAGGGGCGGTGCTGAACGGCAAACCGCTTTGATCGTCGACGGATTTGTTATGAGCGATGAACGATCCAATCAACCCGTGACATCAATCAGTCTGGCTTCGATCCAGGAAGTCCAGATCCAGAGCGGCGGCTTTAATGCGGAGTATAGTAACGCCCGATCAGGAGTTGTGAATGTTGTCACCACAGATGGTGACCGGATCCGTTATTCAGGTATGTTAAATTTTACCTATCGTCCGCCGGCACCCAAACATTTCGGAATTTCTCCCTATGATGAATATTCCTATTTCAATCGGGTATTCTTTGATCCGGATGTTTGTTATGATGGTACGACAAATGGTGCCTGGGATATCTGGACCCGTAAACAATATCCGACTTTTGAAGGTTGGATTTCGCAGTCGAATGCCCGGTTAAATGACACCGATCCGACCAACGATCTGACACCTGAAGGAATTAAAAGGCTATACGAGTGGCAACACCGTCGCCAGGGTGATATTAAAAAGGCTGACTATGTGGCCGATTTTGGATTTGGCGGACCAGTGCCAGTGGTCAGCGATAAACTGGGCAATTTGAGGTTTTATTTAACATACTCGGATTCCAGAGATATGTTGTTGGTACCTCTGTCCAGGGATGCATATACGGATAAGGTTGGCCGGATAAAATTAACGGCAGATATTACTCCTAAAATGAGCCTTGTTTTAACTGGCCAGTATAATATTATCCGATCGGCTGTTCAATATGAATGGACCACTACCCCGACCGGCGCCGTCCTGCGGTCCGATTACACAATTGCCAGTCTGACCAGTTCGACAAAAGAATTGCTCTACGTTCCCGGTAGATTCAGTCCTACCGATATTTATAATAGTATGATCGGGGCAAAAATCAATCAGATTCTTAGCTCCAAGTCCTATTATGATGTTGTTATCCAGTATGACCGTCATCGCTATAATACTTACCAGATGGGTCTTAGAGATACATCCCAAACCTATGAAATCTTACCCGGGTACTATGTCGATGAAGCCCCTTATGGGTATTGGGGATATGGTACATCCTCAGTTGAAGGATTGCGTACCGGTGGTTGGATGAATCTCGGACGGGATTCAAGTATTGTTTCAACTATCCGGTTCAATTTTGATTTGGTAAGTCAGTTTACCCCGGCCCACCAGGTTAAAACCGGTCTTAGTGTTGTTCTTAATGATATGAATATCAACTCCTCGACGGTCAATCCGGGAATGACTACCTGGAATCGTTCGCAGGTATATCAAATATTTCCATACCGGATTGGAGCCTATCTCAGTGATAAAATGGAGTACGAGGGTTTTATCGCCAATATTGGTTTGAATATGGATATCTCCAATTCAAATACTGATGTTTATTTATTGGATGAATATGATTCTTACTTTAAATCGGGATATGGCTCCAATATTGAAGATGAAGTCGAAACCGAGAAATCTAAGCCAAAGCTGACTTTAAGTCCCCGATTGAGCGTGTCACATCCAATCACCGAAAATTCTAAATTGTATTTTAACTATGGCCATTATCGCTCAGAACCAGCCTCGACATATCGTTTTCGACTCCAACGCGAGTATAACGGTCTGGTAACATCGATTGGCAATCCGAATCTGGATTTGGAAAAAACTGTCTCATACGAATTGGGATATTCACATAATTTATTAGACATGGTTTTACTGAATGTCGCTGCTTATTATAAAGATATTACCAATCAGATCGACTGGATTTATTATCAGAATATTAATAGTTCCGTACAATATAATATTGCCGCAAACAACAATTATGAGGATATCCGTGGATTTGAAATTACTCTCGATAAGAAAACCGGAAACTGGTTCACCGGTTTTATCAATTATACTTATATGATCAGTTCATACGGATATTTCGGAATCAAGAAGTACTATCAGAATCCGACTGATCAGCGAACCTATTTAGCGGATAATCCTTACCAGATTAAACCGCATCCGCAACCTTATGCCCGGGCGAATATTGATTTGCACACGCCATTGGATTACGGTATGGAGTTTATGGGACTTTATCCTTTCGGGGGATGGAACTGGAATTTGTTGGTCAATTGGACTCAGGGTTCTTATGCAACGTTTAATCCGACCAATGTCCCCGGACTGATCAATAACGTTCAGTGGCGGGATAATTGGAATATTGATACACGACTGATTAAAAATTTTAATTATAAAAAATTCCGCGTTCAACTTTATGTGGATATCACTAATCTTTTTAACCTGAAATATCTGAGCTATGCCGGATTTACCAGCAACCAGGACTATCTTGACTATATGGAATCACTGCACTTGGACTGGGAGGAAGGTATCCAACATGGTAATGACCGGTTAGGCGTTTATCGTCAAAATGGTGTAGAATATATTCCGATGCAGGAAACCGAAGATATCAATTCAATTACAAGCCCGGATTCGCGGGTACTGTACTATAACCGGGCGTCCGGAAAATATGTTCAGTATCAGGATGGCCAATGGCAGGAGAGAAGTAAGAACTGGATAAGCAAAGAAATCCTGGATAAGAAAGCCTACATCGATATGCCGAATAATACGTCCTTTACATTTCTTTATCCCAGGGAAATCAAATTTGGTCTGAAATTCATCTTTTAATTATTTGGATTAGAAAACATGAAAAAGAAAAAATTATCTGTAATTTTACAAATGATCTCGATGCTGATAATTCTTATGACAATCTGTAAAGCTGAGATTGACGAAAATGAGAAGCGCTATTTCAGAGTTGGTTCACTTCAGAGTCAAATCAGTGCTTATGGTTCTGAACGGGCTTGGAATAACACGTGGTATGAGGGTTTACGGTGGCCGGCCGATTATCTCAAGCAGGATAACTCTGTGATCAAAAGGGCTTGGATCACGTGCAAGGATTTTACAGATTCCAAAGGACGGTACTTTGATTCCTGGGCGATGTCAATTGTCAGCGCCTGGGCGCGGGAGGCACTCTGGCCGGTATCGTTAAAACAGATTGCCCGCTTTGAGGCACCGTCCGTATTCGTTGATGGGAATAATGTAACGGCAGCATTTGCCTCGGACGTTGATGAAATCGACGCGACCCAGATCGCTGATCGGGTTATTATCAATGTTGTGAATACGGCAGCTGGTATTACAATGACCCAAAAAGTGTATGTATTTAGCCATCCTTTTCATGATAACTATTTTATTAAGGAGTATACCTATACAAATACCGGTTACACCTCCTACGAACCGGTTCAGGTTTTGAACGATACAGTACGTGATTTTCGTGTTGGCTGGGGTACTCGCTATCAATGCGGCCGGGAAGGTGCTGAAGTGAATGATGGCCAACAAACCTGGGGTAAATTCTCCTGGGTGACGGTCCGCGGCGAAGATTATCCGGCGCATGCTGCTCAAACATTGACAGAAGCCGATGGTCCGGTCGATTGGCTGCGCGGAGTTTTCAGCTGGTTTGGTCAATCCGAACGTGTGACGACCTATGATAATATTGGGGGACCATATTTGACTAAAGGGGGTCGATTGGCATCCCCGCAATTTGTTGGAACGACTATTTTACATGTTGATAAAAGTGCTACGGATAAATCCGATGATATTCACCAGCCCACCGTACTAGGTTGGCATGCCGGTGATACATACCCGGGCCTGAATGATCTTTCTCTCAGTGATATGGGTAAAATGGGCCAAATTTATGATATGTTATCCGGCATTCCCTATGGGAATGGAATGGGTGGTACATCCAGTTTAATCACCGGCGATCAGAGCGGGCGAATGTGGGAAATTGCCACTGGTAGTGATATTCTGAATCAAAAATGTCCCTATACAGTTCATGGGGATGGTGGTGGAACAAATCAATGGATCTGCTACGGTCCCTGGGATTTGGCTCCCGGTGAAAGTGTCACGATTGTGGAAGCCGAAGCGGTGAATGGCATAAGCCGACCGGTTTGTGAAGAGGTTGGATATAACTGGAAGAAATCCAAAGATAATCCAGGGAATAGTTATAATGTTACCTGGCCGGATGGATCAACAGCGGCTATCAAATATACAGATAAATCAGCCGATCGATATAAAAATGAATGGTTTTATACGGGAATGGATTCATTAAAATTAACATTTAGCAGGGCAAAACGTAATTACGATGCTGGGTTTAATATTCCCCAACCACCGCAGCCTCCGCTGTTTTTAAATGTTGAATCTGGTGGCGACCGGATCAAGTTAACATGGGGAGCCAGCCCTTCAGAGGACAATGCTGATTTTGAGGGATACCGGATTTATCGGGCGGTTGGGAAATCCGATACGGTTTTTCAAATGTTGACCGAAGTTCTCAAAGGGACCTATGAGTTTAACGACCTGTCCGCTGTCAGAGGGTACTCACATTTTTATCATATTACTGCATTCAATGATGGCAGTACGAATTCAAGCAGGATTTATCAGCCAGCCGGAAAATTGGAAAGCGGACGCTTTTATACACGGACAACCGAACCAGCCTATTTACAACGCCCGCAGGGTCGGTCTTTAAAAGATATCCGGATCGTTCCTAATCCATACAATCTGAAAGCATCTTCGCTTCAATTTCCGAATCAGATAGATAAAATCATGTTTTACAATATCCCCGGTCAGTGTGTGATCAAGATCTACACTGAGCGAGGCGATCTGATTCAGACGATTCACCACACCAACGGCTCCGGCGACGAACCCTGGAATCTTATTACATCTTCTCGCCAGGTTGTTGTTAGTGGCGTATATATTGCCTATATAGAAGTAACAAATGATATTGTCGATCTGAATACCGGCGAGCAGTTGTTTAAGAAGGGTGATCATACGACGCGCAAGATCCTGGTAATACGGTAAGGGAATCAGTAATAGTACGATATTAAAAGGAAACACGATATGAGACGTATATACAGGCTAATCATCATGTTGGGAATATTTGGAAGCATGGTCTATTCAGAGGATGTGAAGTTGGCGCAGACGGGCTTTCAGTTTTTAAGTGTTGGCTCGAATGCCCGGGGAAGTTCACTGGCCAATGCAGTCACGACGGTAGAGATGGGTACGGGAGCAATGTTGTATAACCCGGCCGGGATGGCGCGGCAGGGGAATCTGTTAGATATATCGCTAGGTCAGAATAACTGGATTGACAATATCAAGTACAATAGTTTTTTGGTATCGCTGAGTCCATCTTCCGGGCGTTACGGAGTGTTTGGGTTATCGCTGTTGACGGTGGATTATGGTGAGGTACAGGGGACGATGGTATGGAGTAACGATCAGGGCTACATTGATACAGAGATCATGAATCCGAGCGCATTTGCCGCCGGATTAGGCTATGCGAAGAGTTTGACGGATAAGTTTGCGGTTGGCGGGCATATCAAGGTAGCGGGTCAGCAGTTGGGGAAGAGTGTTATCCCTATGGGAGAAGGTGGAGACAGTTTGAAGGTGAAGACGAATATGGCGGTGACGACGGCCTATGATTTTGGGACGGTATATCGGACGGGTTTCAAGAGTCTGGCTTTTGGGATGTCGGTAAATAATTTCAGTCGCGAGATCAAATATGAGCAGGAGAATTTTGAGTTGCCGTTGATCTTTAAGATAGGCGTCTCGATGGATGTGCTGGATTTGCTATCGGACGCGGGACCTCACGGTTTGCAGGTGAGTATCGATGCGTTGCATCCGCGGGACTATCCGGAGCAATTGAATATTGGTATGGAGTATCGTTGGCGTGAGATGCTGTCGGTACGGTGTGGATATATGGTGGTGAGCGATGAGCAGAATGTATCCTTTGGATTTGGAATTGAGAAGTATGGTCTGGGGATCGATTATGCTTATGCACCATTCGGAGTGTTTGATAATGTGCAAATGTTTACAATAAGATTCACGTACTAACATTTAAAATTAAATATGTTGACAAACCAGATAATAATTCATAAAATCTCAATAGGAGTTGTAAGATGAAAAGGATCCTTTTACTCAGCATCATAGTGTCATTAACCGTTTTGATCAACATGACTGGTTGCGATACCGATTATCCGCCCAGCCCCTGGAACCCGGATGATACTGGTAATCCTAGCCCGATTGTTACCTCGGTCACTCCCCCGGACACCTCATTTGAGGGTGTCGGAATCATTCAGATTGCCGGTCAAAATTTCTCCAGTGTCCCCTCAGAGAATGTCGTCTTTTTTAATGCTAAACGGGGTACAGTTTTGGAAGCGACGCCAACGTTGTTGATCATTCAGAATCCGGTTGTAATCGATATCCCAACGCAAAATTACGTCGACTCAATCGATATTAAAATCGCCGTTAACAGGGCCTATGAATTTGGCAATTATCTGAAGACCGATGGCAATATGTATCCATACCGCTTAAAACGTGCCGCGATCGAATACGGTAATTATGATGCTTCTGACAAACCACATGCACTCGACTGTGATAGTACGGGTGCTCTTTATGTAGTAAGTGAATCGAAAATTATTTATAAAATTGTACCAAATGGAGCTTATGACTTTATTAAGACCTCTTATTGCCCCAATACCGGCTTTTCAATTATCACTGGCTTAAAAATGGGACCTGGTGGTAGACTATTTTATACACGTAAAGAAAAAAGTATATATGTTGTTCCCGCCGGTGGTGGGGCAAAGAGCGAGTTTGTTAAAGTTAAGAGTAAAGTCACCGATATAGACTTCGATCAAAACGGTACTTTATTTGCCGCGGGCACAGACTCGATTTATGCCGTCAATACCACTGGAACACCAAACAGTAAGGGTGTTGCTGAGTATAAGGATTTTGCTATTGTATCAACTCGAGTATATGACAATCACGTATACGTTGCCGGAACTTATAAAGGGACTGATCTTTTGATTGCAAAAAAAGGTATTTGGCGTAATGAAATACTAGATCAGGATGGTACTTTGGGATCTCGCGAAGAAGTATATGATTGGACTGATTATGTTGGTGATAATGGTCCAGATATACTTTCTATTACTTTCGATGAAGATGGCGATATATATATTAGTGCTAAAGAAACATATGTATTCTCTGGCGAAACCAGTACTTATGTTAAAACGGCAGCAATCTCAATTTTACACATGGATACTCAGGATATTGAACCATTTTATCATCAAGTATTATCTCCACCGGCCACTTATATGTCTTGGAGTGATCAAAATTATATCTATTTGGTGCGTCTGACTGAAATAGAGACGGCAACTGGCGCTCCTACGATTCGGATTATAAGAGCGCAAGTAGACAAACATGGTGCACCATATTATGGCCGCCAATTATAAAGGGATTTAGGATCAAATTTCCTATATGTATGGGAATTAGCAAGTTGAAGTTAAGTTAAACAAACGAAAGGAGACTTTAATGAAAAAGTTGCTAATCTTTTCACTGTTGCTGATGGTTCTCGTGAACTTCTCATGGGCTCAGGTCTGGACATGGGAATCAGATTTTGCGGAGAATACACAGCCACACGGAGTCGTCATCGACAATGCTGGCAAAATCTGGATCGGTTATTATGGCGTGACAGATTCAGTTGTAAAAGCCGGGGGAACGGCGTATGTAAAAACCGCACCTATCTGGATTTATGACAGTGCAACTGACACTGAACCCACCAAGTTAAACACTTTTACACTTGATGGTGTAGCGGACACCCTTTGGGACAACTGCCGCGGTTTGTCACTGGATAATAATGGTAATGTATTATGGGTCGGTAACGCAAAGTTAATTCAGTTCAACTACCAGACATTGGCAGGTATGAATAAATATATTTATCCGATTGCCGGCTCGCTCACCAACGGCGCCGTCGATGAGAATGGATATATATTTATCGGCAGAGTAGGTGCGGGCGGACCTCTTGTTATTTTGGATGAGGATTTTGAAGTGGCTGGATATGTCACCGATACGCTCAAAACACTCCAAAGATCTTTACTTGTTTCCGCGGACGGGTTGGATGTTTATGTTCCCACCATTTATTCCGGAGTTAATGGCATTAGACATTTTCATGGCGCCGACGGCCCGGGTGGCGATTATGTACTGGTTGATACGATTGGAACCGTATTCAACGAAGATGGTACCGTTGCTAACAATATGTGGGGACAGGCTGCTGATTGGGATGCTAACGGTCTGATGTGGGTCGGAACGTACTGGGATGTCGGTGTTCATGACTTCACGGGCTGGTACGCTCTCGATCCGACTCAGGATTGGGCTGTCGTTGATACGATCGGTCATAGCCTTGGTACATTTGCAGCTGGTGGCCCCGTAGGCGGCGGCGCTTATTATTCTCCACGCCATCTCGCTTTTTCGGCTGATGGCAAGACAGCTTTTGCAAACGATTTTGACGGTGGCGTAACCATGATATTCACGAATGCCGATCCTAAAGGTCCCGGCAGCACGCCGATACCGTTAGCTGAATTGGTTGTTCTGACCGGTATTAAAGGCGATAACGGACAGAATGTCATCGCCTTTGATTTCAAACTCAACCGGAACTTCCCGAATCCGTTTAACCCGAGCACAACCATTCCTTTCGAGCTCAATAATGGCAGTATGGTAAAACTGACCATATACGATATGCTCGGACGCGAAGTAGCAACTCTGGTCAAAGAGAGACTGAACGCTGGTATGCACAGCTATAAGTTCGATGCCAGTGGGTATGCTACCGGTACCTATATTTATTGTCTGGAAGTCAATGGACAGCAAGTATCCAAGAGCATGCTCTATCTGAAGTAATCGAAACTTCCGGATATTTTGTAAAAAGGGGTCGCTGTGTCGGCCCCTTTTTTATCCTATTTTCAAGATACCCGGATCAACGTATCCACCAGGTGAACAGCATCTGTTTATTGATAAAAGGTTGAGTTAACTTGTCGGGGGTCAGGGGTAATTAATTACTAACCTTATGAAGATTCAAAACCTTCGCAAGGTTTGGTCTTACTCTAAATTTCCACAATACAGCGACCGTATTTCGGAACGATCCGTTTGAGTTTCATGCAGTATAAGCCAATGAATGTTCGGCAGGAGAGGGAACCGTCAGATAATTAATCCGGAAATTCGGCATGTTCACAGTTGAGATCGCAGTATTTCATAAGTTTATATTTCCACTAAATGTCCTATTCAATAAAATCTTCATATACACGCTTTCCAAAATAGCGATATCCTTTTTCTTCAAGCGGTGTCCCGGATAATATACTGTGAATAAACCCGTTTCGTTCGACCTGTTCCGTGTGATAAATGCCCTGGTCGGGATTGTGTTTCAGGATGAATTGGACACGCCCGTCTAGAGTATTATACCATATCAAACTGTCCCGATCAACTACTGAAAAATCAAAGGACTGTTCGAGATTACTGATCATCATTTTGCTACGGTACCAGGTTCCGCCGGTGGCACTGACAAAGGATTTACCCTTATATAATGCGATACTGTCTTTATAGGCATAAACCGTTAGAAAGTGCTTATCGGATTCCAGTAACCAATCCGCCAGTTTTTTACCATGCCGGAGACTGTCTTCATAACCGTAATTGCTGTCGATAAAGGATATCCTTTCAACGATTTCAGGCAGCTGCTCGACACCATTCAGATAACCGAAAATAAAACTGCCGCCGCCGCTATGACTATTCAGTGCAATTTTCAAATCTTCATTTGGGAAATATGAAGCAACTGAATCCACAATGCTGTGAATTAATTCGGAATTGTTTGGATATCTCCGATGCCAGGCCGGCCAGCTTTTCAGGTCATTTTCAAGATAAGCAACCACAATATTCCGGTTTCTGATCTGTTTTCTGAGAAACCGGGTCTGGGCGCCGATATGCTGAATATCAAAATGCCAGTCGTCGCCTTCCGCTAATTTCTTGCCAATTGTCCATTCGGTACTGTTGCCGTTTGGCAAAGCATAGAAGATGAGAAGAGTGGAGAGATTGTTATTCATTTTTGGAACATCGATAGTGATTTTTACATCCTCGGGATACTGAAAGCAAATTGTACTTTCTGGTTTTTTGTCACAAGACAGGAATACAATAACCGGCAGGCAGATGGCGCCGATAGATTTTAATCGTGCAAATTTCATATTACCAACCCATTAAAAAGGGTGGGATTAATAATATAAATCCAACAATCAAGAAAATGATCTCAAGTGGCAGCAGCCATTTCGCCCATTTCTCCCAGGAAATTCCCGATAAAGTCAGAACGCCCATCGTGATTCCCGAGGTGGGGATTATCATATTACTGAATCCATCGCCGAATTGAAAAGCCAGTACCGCCGTCTGCCTGGTAACACCGACCAGGTCTGCGAGGGGGATCATGATCGGCATTGTCAGGGCAGCTTTGGCGCTTCCTGAGGGAACAAAGAAATTGATAATCGAATGAATCACGAACATAGCTTGGGATGATACAATCGGATGCAAGTGCTGGATCGAACCTGCGAGGGCGTTTAGTGTTGTGTCAATAATCCGGCCATCTTCAGCAATGATCAGAATACCCCGTGCTAATACAATGATCAGTGCCGTTCCGACCATATCTTTGGCTCCAACAACAAAGGCGTCGGTAAACTCTTTGATTGACAATTTTCCGACAATACCAACAATGATACCGGTGAGAAAAAATACCGCGCATATCTCTTCGATGTACCACTGAAATTTCAGAACGCCGAAGATCATTCCCAGCATTCCGGCTGCGAATGTCCAGAGAGCGAGTTTATGACGAATTTCGACGCCTTTAAAATTCTCAATATCGCCAATATGCAGGTTTTTACGCTTTTCTTCGTCTATTTCATAGGATATACTTCTATTTGGTTCTTTTTTTATTTTTAATGCATAAACCATGACGAATGAAATTGCCACAAGGGTGCATATTATCCAGCAGATTAGTCGGTATCCGATCCCGGAAAAGAGCGGAAGATCGGCAATCTGTTGCGCAATTCCGATGGTAAATGGATTTAGAAATGCTCCGGCAAAACCGGCTCCGGCTCCGACAAAGGGAATTGCGACTCCAACCACGGAATCGTAACCAAGCGCCAGTGACAAAGGTACGAATATGAGGATAAAAGGAATTACCTCTTCACCCATTCCGAAACTGCCGCCGCCAATGGAAAAAATGATCATGAAGATTGGGATAAACAGCATTTCAATGATCGGGGAGCGCTCATGTGCTTTTACAATCGCTTTGATTGCGGCATCAATGGCCCTGGTTTTTTCCAGTACGGCGAAAACACCACCGACAATTAAAACAAATCCCACTATCAGAGCAGCGCTTTTATCGGTAAATCCACGAATTGGGGCCTTCAGGATTGCCCAGAATCCCTGTGGATTACTATCAACAGCATGATAGGAATTGGATACAACCACCATGCGGCCGTTCATTTCGGAGCGGTCATACTCGCCGCTGGGAATTAACCAGGTCAATCCGGCAGTAATAATGATAATACAGAAAATCAGTAGATAGGTGTTCGGCGCTTTGATTTTGGTTAGCTTCAAAATAGGTCCTTTAATTTGCCGGATTACTCATATTCGTTGGTCAATTTAACGGATTCTCTTAATGTGGACAAGGATTTGAAGAAATCTTGTCTTAAAGAATTAACGAATGTAAATTCACAGTACTAACATTATGAAAATGAGGGGTAATCCATGAAGCGAAGGGATTTTTTTAAAACGATTGGTGTAGCGACGATGGCAGCAGGCGTTACATCGGGATTAAATGGTATCGCGTGCTCTAAACAAAAATTTACAAAAGGAAGTGGCATGAAGCTGAGCTATGAAGTCAAGCAACTAAATTTACGACACACCTGGACGATTGCCCGGAATTCGAGTAATTTCAAACAGAATGTTTTTGTAAAACTGGAAAAAGACGGTATTGTTGGAATAGGTGAAGCCGCGCCCAATGTTCGTTATGATGAAACCCCGGAATCGACTATTGAAGTAATTAAAAAAGCGATTCCCCTGTTTGTTAATGCCGATCCCTTTGAATTTGTACAATTAGGTTATGATATCCAGAATCTTTGTGAGGGACAGACAGCCGGAAAATGTGCGTTGGATATTGCCTTAATGGATTGGGTTGGCAAGGCGCTGAACACTCCGCTCTACCGGCTTTGGGGTCTTGATCCTGAGAAATCGCCATTGACGTCCTTTTCGATTGGAATCGACACGCCGGAAGTGATGGCCAAGAAGACAGAAGAGGCGGCTCCTTATAAAATATTGAAAGTAAAAGTTGGTAAACCCAATGACGAAGAATTTATCAAAGCTGTTCGATCCAAGGCACCGGATAAACCAATTCGCGTTGATGCCAACGAAGGCTGGACCGATAAGGAAGAAGCTATTAAGAAAATTGAGTGGCTGGTGAAAAACGGAATTGAATTTATTGAACAGCCGATGCCATCGCACATGATGGAGGAGACAGCCTGGCTGCGCGATCGGTCGCCGATTCCGATTATAGCCGATGAAGCCGTAAAATCGACCAAAGACATTCCAAAACTGGCGGAAGCCTATGACGGAATTAACATTAAAATCATGAAATCCGGCGGATTGCAGGAAGCTATGCGAATGATCTGGCTGGCAAAATCTCTGGGAATGAAAATTATGATCGGCTGTATGATCGAAAGTTCTGTGGCGATCACCGCCGCTGCTCAGATGTGTTCGCTGATCGATTATGCCGATCTCGATGGGAATTTGTTAATCAGCAACGATCCATACATAGGTGCTACTTTGGTTGATGGTCGTGTTGTGGTCAATAATAGATCAGGTATCGGCGTGAAAGAAGCCTGAAATAATTAGCCAAATAGTGTAAATTGCCCTGTGTGAAATCACGGGGCTTTTTATTTGCGAATATATTAGTGTCGAAATTTCCCTGAACAATCCGATCGACTATCGCTGGGTGACTGGTAAGGAATTGGACCGGTTTCCATTTCCAAAAGCAAACCATAAATTCATGGACCTTGTGAAAGAACTTTTTAATTCTTTTACTTTTGCATAAAATATTCTTGACGAAATAATTTCTGTTTATAAATTAAACCTCATTAAGAGGGGACAATTCAATGCAGAAATACTTTTTATTCGATTATCCTTATGGTGTATTCAAAATCTTTTCAACGTCGCACTTCATGGGGCTTTTAGTAATTGCTTTGATTAATGTTGTGCTTATCTATTGGTTGAAAAATCATAAGGACGAACATCGTGACAAAATCATCCGTTATACTCTGGCGGTGATGCTGATTCTCCAGGAACTTTCACTCAACCTCTGGCGATTTTCTTGTGGGCAATGGCGGATGGGAACCTCATTGCCGTTACATCTATGTGGTGCGGCCATTGTACTCGGTGCCGTCATGCTGGTTAATAAAAACTACCGGCTTTACGAACTGGTTTATTTTTGGGGGCTTGGTGGCGCGATCCAGGCGTTGTTGCAACCGGATATTTTCTATCCATTTCCTCATTATCGCTTTTTCCAGTTTTTCGTGTCCCATGGTTTAATTGTAACAGCTAGTTTGTACAGCACCTTTTCATTTAATTACCGGCCCCAATTTAAATCGATTTTTCGGGTATTTTTAATAACGAATATATATATGGTTTTTATCGCCGGATTTAATTATTTATTTGATGGTAATTACCTGTTTATCTGTCATAAACCCGAAACAGCCTCGCTGATAGACTTCTTCGGTCCCTGGCCCTGGTATGTGCTTGTTCTCGAAGTGGTTGGTCTGGTGTCGTTCATTATTTATTATTCACCTTTCGCGGTGAAAGATGGGGTTGTCAGGATAAGAAGACATAGAAAATAATTTTACTTGCATTAAAATGACTACCAGTCATAAATTAGACGTGTAAAAAATATTGATTGGATTTTATGGGCATTAAAGAACGAAAAGAACGGGAAAAACTGCAACGGCGGGTTAATATTATTGATGCTGCGGAAGAGGTCTTTTTCTCGAAAGGTTATGAAAATTCCACAATGGATGACATTGCTGCCAAAGTGGAACTGGCCAAAGGAACCTTGTATCTCTATTTTAATACAAAGTCCGAAATCTGTTTGTCCATCGCCGTACGTGGGTTAATCCTTTTGAGAGAAGCCATCGAAAAAGTGGCAAAACAATCCACAAAAAGTATTGAGAAACTGCAAGAGCTATTGCAGGTGTGCCTTCAGTATCAGAAAGAATATCCCGACTACACGAAAGCACTGATTCGTTTTCGGGATTTTATTGAACAATGTCATGAAAACAATGAGATGTTATCACTAGCCCAGGTGGAGAATGATGCGATCGTTGCAATGATCGATACTATTATTCGGGATGGTATTACTGAGAAAAGTATTATAGCCAATATTGACGCCAGTAAACTAGCCATCGCGTTGTGGGGACAAATGTCGGGTTTTTTGCCGAACCAGGCATTTGGACGGACCCAAACCGTCAAATCCAACCATGAATCGAGTGAAATTTCATCCGACCACGTCGATTATCTCTATCAATTACTGATACAGGGAATTACATGTTAACTGAATTCCATTGTCCAAATAATTGCTTAAAATTTTGTATATTAAATATCAAATCTTACCGGAGGATAGATGAAAATCTTTAAACAGGGAATATTACTGCTACTGTTCCTCTTGTTATTCTGGGTGTTGCTGACGTCTCCGGACTATCAGGAACTGATAACAGGTGGAGTGATTGTTATCTTGCTGACCCTGGTTTTTTCCCGGAAAGCGGCTGTATTTGGTGATTTTCAGATTACGTTTAAATCTCTCATATATAGTATTGCGTATATCTTTGTTTTTCTGGCGGCGCTTGTCCGGTCGAATCTGGATGTTGCTTTTAGTGTCCTGAGCCCAAAATTACCGATAAATCCGGGCATAGTGAAAGTTAAAACGTCATTGAATTCCAAAACCGGACGGCTGATCCTGGCGAACTCGATCACTTTGACGCCCGGAACATTGACCGTCGAAACGAAGGGTGATCATTTCTATATCCATTGGATTGATGTTAGTACACAGGATGTGGATCTGGCTTCGCAAGAGATTGTATCAAAATTTGAAAAGTACCTGGAGGTGATGTTTGGCTGATATTCTCTATAATACGTCGGCTGTTTTGGCGTTAATTGCGATTATTTTAGCTGCGTGGCGGTTGCTGAAAGGTCCCAATGTAGCGGACCGGGTAGTCGCTCTGGATGTAATGACCATTATTTCGATATCGTTGATTGTTTATGTTGCCTCGATTGCCCAGCGGGTTATTTACCTGGACGTTGCGATGGTTTACGCGCTGATTAGTTTTATCGGCGTCGTTGCCATTGCACGCTACCTGGAAAGGGGGCTGTAATGGCAGTTTTCGGCGGGATAATCACTTTCGTCGGTTCGATTTTTTTATTGCTCGGCGCTTTAGGAATTGTTCGGATGCCCGATGTGTATAACCGGATGCAGGCTGGTACAAAAGCTACAACTCTGGGGACTCTACTTTTTCTGGCGGGAATAGCGATTGGACATATCGAGTGTATGTGCATCTTCAGAATCCTCATATTAATCCTGTTTATTATTTTCACAAATCCGATTTCATCTCATGCGCTGGCCCGTGCGGCTCATCATATCGGAATTCCATTAACAGATAAATCTGTGACTGATGCACTGGCTGAGGATGAGAGTGAAAAAGAGGAGGCAATTTCATGATAAATGGAATAATTATTGTTCTGGGAATTATCATGATTGCGTCGGCGTTTATGGCAATTTACATGCGCAGTCTGCTTTCATCAATCATTGCAGCGGGAGTCATCAGTCTTCTTGCCAGCATCATATATCTGTTATTAGCTGCGCCGGATGTGGCGATGACGGAAGCGGCGATTGGTTCCGGGTTGGCCACGGTTGTGTTTTTGTACGCCTTTAATAAAGTAAAGGGCAGAGGGGAGGACAATCATGGTTAAACGGTTTTTAATCCTGCTGGTTCTGGTCTTTTTTGTCATCATGTTATTGCCCCTGGTTTCTGATATTCAACCTCAAACTGAATTAAATCCGCTCGCTAAAAAATATGTAAAAGACGGGCCTGATGAACTTGGCAGTGCCAACCTGGTGACATCGGTGATCGTCACCTACCGCGGACTGGATACATTGGGAGAAGTCGCGGTGCTGTTTATTGCGACCGCGGGTGTAGGATTTATGCTTCGCCGACGGAAAGATTCAAATAAAAATCCACAAAAAAAGCGGGAATCATCGGAAATTCTGCAAACCGGTACGGCCTTGCTGACGCCACTTATCTTTTTATTCGGGATCTACATATTTTTACACGGGCACCTGACGCCTGGCGGCGGGTTTCAGGGCGGAGTGGTTATCGCATCGGCGATTTTGCTGTCAATGCTTTCATTTCCGCAATCGGAAATTAATCATAAAATTTTGAATGCAATCGAGTCATTGTCCGGAGTCCTCTATCTGGTTATTGGCATTTTGGGAATTTACCTGGCGGCTGGATTTTTAGACAATCGAATTTTGCCACTTGGTGATTTTGGGCGTCTGTTCAGCGCCGGAGCGATACCGGTTATTTACTCGCTGATTGGTTTGAAAGTGGGCTCGGAACTGGTTGGGATTCTGGACAGCATGCAAAGGAGTGATTCATGACACTGGTAAGCATTATTGGATTTGTTCTGATCATTGTGGGACTCTGGGGAATGCTGACTCAGAACAATATCATAAAAATTATCATCGGTTTTTCGATTATTGATACTGGTATTCACCTCCTGATTGTATCAATCGGCTATATCAAAGGCAAAACCGCGCCGATCATTGACAGTGCATTATTAAAAACAGATGCTATGAATCAGGTGGTTGATCCGATTCCGTCTGCGCTGGTTCTGACTGCGATTGTGATCGGGCTGGCTGTTACAGCCCTGATGTTGGTCTATGCCGTGAATTTATATCAGCGTAAACAGTCACTGGACATCAATGATTTTGAGGAGTTGAAATGGTAAATCCGCTCTATTTATTCATTATAGCATTGGGAACGGGCTTTTTGCTGTCGTTGATCGATAAACTCCATCGGTCTGTTTCGCTGATACTGTTTTATGCGACGTTGACGGCAATGCTTGGGATTGCCGGTCAATGGCTGGTTGAAATCATGCGGGGAATGGAAGCTGTAGTTATTTACACGGCCGGATTTCAGGCGCCATATTCGATTAATCTGCGCCTTGGAATGGAAGAAGCGGTTTTTGTGTTTTTGGCGAATCTCGTCGGACTGCTGAGTGCTATTTATCTGTTTAATAAATTCAGACACTCAAAAGTCAATGCGATGGTGCTGTTCCTGATGATGATTCTGGGTATTAACGGTCTGATCATGACGCGAGACATGTTCAACCTGTTTGTGTTTATGGAGATCACCTCGATCGCTACATATGCACTCATCGGGATTAATCGAAATACGGAATCCCTGAGCGCCGGTTTTAAATATATTATTGCCGGTGGAATTGCGTCTTCGTTTTTCCTGATTGGCACGATTTACCTATATCGATTGACAGGAACATTGAATATTGACAGTATGATCGCATCGAAAGAACTGATTGCCGGAAATGCGGGATTTATTGCGTTGTTTTTGGCATTATCGGCGATTGTTATTGAATTAAAACCCTTTCCTGCGAATGGCTGGGCGCTGGATGTCTATCAGGCCGTTGACAGTGGGGTAGTAGCGGTCATCGCCACAGCCAGTTCGGCCGCCATGTTTTTTGTAATATATAAACTCATGCCGCTGCTGAATATTACAATGCTGGATTTGCTGGCTGGAATCGGCGGTATTACTTTTGTTTTTTCAAATTTAGTGGGACTAAAGCAGAAAAATGCCAAACGACTGCTGGGTTATTCATCTATCGCTCAGATGGGGCTGGTATTAGCGGCACTGAGCCTCTTGATGAAGGGTTCCTGCGGGATTCCGCCAAAGGACCTGTTGGTTATCATAGTGGGCGGTTTGTTACTGAATCATTTTCTGGCCAAAGCCGGTTTATTCTGGATAGCAGGATTATTCAAGGAACAGGATACCGATAAATGGTCGGTAATCAAACGAAATCCATTATTACTGTTTGTGTTTGGGACCTTCATTTTTGCGCTTGTTGGTTTGCCGCCGTTTCCGGGATTCTGGGCCAAGTGGGAACTGATTTTATATCTCGCAAAAAGTGGCCAACATTTCTGGATTTTTACAATTTTATTGGGATCATTCCTTGAGGCAATCTACCTGATTCGCTGGCTGATCGGTGTAGTGAAAGATGCTGTTGAACAGGAAGTAGTGCTTAGTTTTCAAAAGATCCTGCCGCCGGTGCTATTCATGATTGGATTGTATAATGCCGGTTTTTTGATGATAATCAATTATTATTCCTTTAATCCGCTATTTTTTGCACCCCTGATGGTCGCAGCATTTTTCTTCGGCATTGACTGGTTGCCCACGAAATTTAAAGGTGTTTTAACAATAGCACTTATCGGAGCATTTGCCTATCATATTGTTCCGCAACTCGATGGTATTTATCAAATTTTTGCAGTGTTGTTTTTAGGCGGAGGAATGATACAACTAATCGCCACGTTGCAGGCGTCGGGCAGGCGGACCGGATTTTATCCCTTTGTTTTGATGATGTTTTTAGCATTGGGAATATTGCTGAAATCGGAAACAACTTTACAATTTTTCTATGCCTGGGAACTGATGACAGTCAGTTCTTTTTTGCTAATACTCAGGGGTGGGAAAGCCCGTGACCACAGCTTGCTATACATCCTGTTTTCACTGGCCGGAGCCTATTTTATACTGGCCGGATTTGCCTATGCCTTTGCAGCTACCGGTGATATTAATATACTTTCGCTGGGCAATATAACCGCCTATGCATCAGTGATATACGGGTTTCTTTTAATTGGATTTTTAATTAAAACAGGAGCCCTTGGTCTGCATATCTGGTTGCCCGGTTCCTATGCCGAAGCGGAGGATGATGTATCACCATTGATCTCTTCAATTCTCAGTAAAGCGGGCATTTTCGGGATGATGTTGGCAGCCGGTATTTTCGGAAAATCCATCGGTGGAAAAATTGAAATCAGCACCGCTTTGGGGTGGCTGGGAGCCATTACAGCACTGATCGGAACACTGATGGCTATATTCCAGGAAGACATTAAAAAACTGCTGGCTTATTCCAGTATGGGGCAGGTCGGATATATGGTTTTATCCGTTGCAATGCTGTCGCATCTGGGCTGGATTTCAGCGCTGTACATGTCGCTTAATCATCTCTTTTTCAAGGCGCTGCTGTTTATTGCTATCGCGGGAGTGGTGTCACGGACCGGCACACGAACCATGTACGAAATGGGCGGCCTAATTAAGCGAATGCCCTTTTCGTTTATTTCTGTATTAATCGCAATTATTGCGCTGTCCGGTGTACCACCGTTGTCCGGTTTCGGTTCAAAATGGCTGCTGTACACGGCGGGAATTGAGCGGGGCTGGTACCTTCAAACCGCGGTTGCATTTTTTGCCAGTACGATTGCATTTTTGTACTGCTATCGACTGATTCATACGATATTTTTAGGCCAACCCAAACCAAAATTTAAAGAAATCAAAGAGGCGTCACTGTGGTATTTAATCCCTCAGTATATATTAATCATGGCGATCATGGCAATTTCAATGTTTCCGAACCTGATTATCAAACCGCTGGCTGCCGCAGTAAGTAATTACTTTCCGACGACGATCGACTGGAACGGTTATACGGTTTTCAGCAGTCTGGGTTACTGGAACGGGAATGCCGTTATGTATGTCACGATGGGAGTATTTGCACTGCCGTTGATTATCCTGATTCTGACGCAACGCAAGCCGCAACTTGTGAAGCAGTTCAATATTGTTTTTGCGGCTGAGCGTCCTGATCGTCCGGAAACGACGCATGTTGCCTATAATTTCTTTGCACCTTATCAGAAAGCGCTCGGTTTTCTGGCGCACCCTTATGCAACCCGTTTCTGGTCGGCGGTTTCGGAATGGACCCAGACAGTTGCGTCTCTTTTTAGACAGATCTATACCGGTAACGGTCAAACCTACGCCCTGCATATTATTCTCTATGTTGTGGTGCTCTATTTTATTTCAGGAGGTCGTTAATGGAGAGTGTTTTTCGAAGCGGTTTGTATATCCTGATTTCGTTATTTGTCATTGTAACGAAAAAATTGCGGGAAAATATCCCGAAGAATAAGTGTCTACTAACATGAGGGGGTGAGATATGGATTCATCGTGTGAAATGTATCGGGAGCAGAATCGGGAAATGATGCGCCAGTCCGGTAAAATGCGAACGATGCTGTGGATTTTGCTAATAGTAATTGTAGCAGTGATAATGGTTGTTATGTTCATTCTCAATAACAATCCGGTAAATCCGATACCGGACAGCAGCCGGCAGATGATCGTGGTGACAACGCCGTCCTGGACCGCCTCGAAGGGAATCATGCAGCGCTATGAATGCTGTGATACTGACACAAACTGGACTCCGGTCGGTTCTCAGGTACCGATTATTCTCGGTCGCAACGGAATGGGATGGGGAAGAGGTCTGCATCAAATTCCTGACGATGGCAATCCCGTAAAACAGGAAGCTGACGGCAAGAGTCCGGCAGGCGTGTTTCGATTGGGAGAGGCTTTTGGATTTCCGACAATTGAGGAAATCGGCGAACTGAAGATTCCATACCGGCCGGTGACCGAATATCTTGAATGCATCGATGATGTAAATTCGCGGTATTATAATCAATTGCTGGAGAATAATACTGTTGATAATGTGGACTGGGAATCATCGGAACGGATTCATTGCTCACCGAATGCCTATCATTATGGCGTGATGGTGGAACATAATACCGTTGATACACAAAAAGGAGCGGGCTCCTGCATTATTTTACATTGCGTCTCATTAACCGGTGATTCGACGGCCGGGTGTACAACCATGTCAGGAGCCGGGATGGAAAAGATGATTAAATGGCTGAATGACGATGCTGATCCGCTGCTTGTGCAGCTACCGCTGTCGGCTTATCGACGATTACGGCAGGATTGGAAGTTGCCAAACCTTTAAAACGGAAACCGGAGTGATGGAGTGTTTGTGCCGATATCATCAATCCGGCGCTGCAACTGCTCCCGGCTGCGGGGTAGTCTCGAAGTGAGGGCAAATAAGCATTGTTGCTTGTATCAGATGTTCCCTCCAACAATGTAACCTGAGTTAGACATAAGAGAAATAAATGTTGATGTTCAGCAGATCATACTGATTGATGTTAATTAAATATCATGCTGCGCACCCGACCTTTTTCTTTTTAGAACCTCGATCATCTTGCAGATCTGCTTATAATGAGAGCCTCGCCAGTAGATTTTTCCGCAACCGCCGCATTCCATAAATGATTTACAAAACAACCTGGTTTTTAAAGGTAAACGATCCTGAATCTGCGCTTTATCAACCTGATGCAACAGTTCATTACAAGTTGAGCAGCGCGTAAATGGTGCCAAACTATTTTGCATCTGAAAACGGCTTACCACTTCACTTAACTGCAGTTTTGGATCGTCATTGCGGATCCAATACCCATGGGTAACGACATTATGTTTTAAGATTCCTTTGTCGCGAGTTAGAATGACGCGTTTTTCCTGAAGAGAAAGTTTGATAATTTCATCGTCTGTAAAATTGTTTTTAAACAGGCTGTCGAATCCAAGTAATCGCAGCTTTCGCGCCAGTTTGCCCAGATTAACATCCACCACGAATTTAGTTACTCGTATGGGTTTCGGACGAAGATGAACCAGAGAAGTGATATCCAATGATTCAAATACAGGATAAACAGACACATACTCATTGCCATGTAATCGGTAATCGAAACCAACCGATTCAGTATTGACTATGATTAAATCGATTTCCGTATGAGGTACTCCAATTGATTCAATCGCGTCTTTAATGGATGGCTTTCCGATGAATTTAATGGGAAATGGCTTCTTGTGCAGCTCTTCAGGAAGAAAGTCATTCAATTCTTCGTAAAAGCGAAAGAAAGCGGTGTGTTTGACAGGGGCATGTTGCCTGGTATTCATAAGATTGCTATTTGCTGCTTATAGTGATTCTCAAAATAATTGACCTTTGCGAAAGTTTCTCTAAGGGAGTCCTGTTGGACCTGTTTCGCAATGCTATGCAGGACAGGTTAGAACTTTCGCAAAGTTAGATAATTCGCAAAGTTTGTCATTAATCAAATAAGTATTTACGCATCTTTTTAGTTTTTAACTTTTCTTCCGAGTAATCGGAGATAAACTCTTGGTAATCATTATAATTCCGAAAATAGGTGTGAAAAAACTCGGAGTCGAACAATGTTCCCTTGCGTTGTCCAATCCATTCATGGTAATTAGAGTAAGGCCAATCAGCCAGTTTCGGGACGATGCCTGCCGATAGCGGGTTGCAATGGATATATCGGACTAATTGCAGTAAATACTCCTCTTTATCTATCAATATATTTTTCGCCCGGCCTTCAAACAGTGTTCCGCTTCGGTTTTGCTCAATGTTCACCGCCTGGACATAGCCGATAAACAGCGCTTTGATCCAGTCTGAAACGGGTTGGTCGGCTTTTTGTTTGATGAGAAAATGATAATGGTTAGGCATAAGGCAATAGGCAATAATACTGAGTCCGTATTGCCGATAGGTCTGTTTCATCTTTTTTATCAAGAATATGTAATTACCTTTATTGAAGAAAATGTTTTCACGATTGCAGCCGCGATTAAAATAATGGAAAATGTCGTTTTTCATGGTTTTTCTTACCTAACTTTTCATTGTTTTAACTTTGAAAATGCTCAACTTTGCGAAAGCTACCTGTTTCGCAACGCTATGCAAGACAGATTGTTCTTTCGTAAAGTGTGTTTGATACTGCTTAACTTTTCAAATATCATTAAAAAATAGTGCTAGTGTTTTAACTTTGCGAAAGTTTCCCGATATAATCGGGACAAGTTCCACTTTCGCAAAGATAGTTATTTACCAATATTACCATAATGAGGCGCTGGATTCTATGGTTTTAAGATTTCCATAAATCGGGTCGAATGAGCATATAACCATCCTTTTTTATTACTTCATCGGGGAAAATACTATCAGCAATCATTTTTCTTCCGATGGTGAAAAAGGCATGGGCTAATTTTGATAATTCATACGAGAATCGAGCTGGAGGAAAGGCAACAATAACTCTTTTATCTGGAAAAAGTCGTTTTACTTTTTTAATTGGTGCAGATAGATCGCTATCAGCGGAAATAAGAATTGCTTTATCAAAACGGTCCAGAAAAGCATCAGTAAGTAATTCTGCAGCAATGTTCACGTCGGTCATTTTTTCATTTGGTTTTGGAAAAATATTGCCGCAGCGTTTACATTTAATTTTGTTGATTTGATAAGTACCATAGAATATCTGAAAATTATCTAAAGTTTCCAACGCTTCAATGAATGTTGATTGACGTTTCTGTTTATCTGGAGGCGAAGATATTCGGGAGGTAAAATATTTGGTAGTTGCTAATTCTTGAAATGGTTTCAGAAGATTTTCCGCCAGTTTTTGCAGGTTAAGCCAGTAATAGCGTTTCCAGCCCTTTTCTTTTAACCCAAAATAAAAATTGAACCCATCGATATATACAATTACTTTTTCCATTGAATCACTTTTCTATTGACATGTTATAGTAACGGACATTACATTATAGCCACATAACAGCGCTAATGATAGCATCATTAGTTTGACACCCCGGCCAAAAACCGGGGCGTTTCTTTTTTTTTAAATCTACCATGCACACCATCGGGGAAATTTGAAATCTCCAATATACGCGTTAACCTCCACTATCCAAACCTTCTGTTCTATCAATCTACAATTTCTCAAGTCCGTAACTTTTAATTTCGCTCGTCATTTTATCAACTAGTAATATTTTAGAATCTTCAATTCCCACTTTCAGTTTATTAGTTCTCTTAATACAATTCTCACGCTCTTTATCATCTTGAGAATAACCATCAACTCTAATTGTTCGTCGCTCATTATTATACGATTTCATATCTTTTATTAAGTTTTTTACAATTTCTCCAACTTCTTCAGAAAAATAAAATATGTTTGCTACATATGAATTCGACGCTTTATTTATGGTGTTTTCAAAAATATTCGGTTCTCCTTTATAGATATATTGATATATTTGACTAATTGCTTCTGTTTTCCCTTTTTCTTTCCACATTGTAAGAAATGTTTTTATTTTACCGTCTCCTATTTTTTTCTTCTTTAAATAATCTTCCATATCATCAATATTGAATTCTTCTAAATCCTGCCCCGTACTAGACTCATATGTAGAATAAAATTGACCAAATGAAAGCATTATATTTTTATGAAATTCATTGTACACTTCTATTTTCTTAGTTATATACAAACTGTAAGCATCGGTTTTCTTTTTATTTTTATAGGTCAGGAAATTATTTAAAATAATTCCAACTGCTGATACTGTTGCACCAATTAAAGCTGCGATAATGTAGTCCATATTTTAACTCCTTTTCAGGTATTTAACTTTTTGTATCATCATAATTTTCAAAACATCTTCATAGACGTTAAGAAATCTATTTTTCATTTCCCTTCCACCATCTTGATTTCCTCCTCCGTCAATTCATACAACTCATACACCAGCCGGTCGATCTGCTTATCAGTGGCGTCGATCCGGCGCTGCAACTGCTCCCGGCTGCGGGAAGTACAACAGAATGAGAATTGTTGACCGAGCGGATTTGTCCGCTTGGAAAATTGGTTATAGTTAATAATCATTTTTAAAACGAAAAGTGTATTTTATTGTTTTCTCTTCTTTCGGTTTTGATTTTTGCGCTTCATTTCTCACAAGATACACAAAATTAAAAATCGCAGAACGAGTAAATTGTAGTATCTGAAGAGTCTTGTTAATAAAATATCCTTTATCAACACTCACAATATCTGGATTATTTTTATAAATGTTAAAGATGTCATTTCCAAACTCTTCATCACTAAATAAAACAAATTGATTATGTTCTAAAGCATTGCGCCAAGTTTTAAAGAAATACCATTCACCACTTTTTGAATTTAAATCTGTTGCTTGGGTATATAAAGCTACGAGGGAAATGTTATAGATACTGTTAATTTTCTCCCATCTTTCTTTCTGTTTAACTTTAGTGTTATTAGGATTTGGTTTCCAAAAATTCTCAAAATAAATATTCTCATTGTCATCGGCTAAGTCAAACAATAGACAGATTCCACTAGCAATTTTATCTAATATACCGAAACAAAGTCTAAAACTAGTACGGAGCATTTCTGATTTTGTACCAATATACTCCGAATCAAATAATTCCGTAAACATAACTTCCGAATCGAAGGTATTGAATTCGTTCTCATTTTTTTCTGTTGAATAATAATATAGAAGTCTTGCCAATGAAAGTTCCGATTTTAATCGATTTAATATTTTTTCCATTTTCGGAATAAAGTCAGCATCAAATGATTGAAAAGGTGTACAAATTAAAAGTTCGTCTCTTCGTGCTCCTTTACAAATGCAGTATAAAGAATGTTCCGACAAAGTTAAATGACTATTTATACAATATATTCTGTAATTCGAAAGTGTTTCGTTTTCTTTTTTTGTTTCCTCTAATTCCTTGTGAACTTCTTTATTATTAAACCCTAATTCATCAAGAAATGCACCAATTCTTATTATTTCTTTTTTCCATATATCTCTTTGCCATATTGGGACATTTTTCGATATTATCGCTTTTTCATAGCCGACTTTTGATTGATAAAGAAGGTTTATCGAGAAACCTCCTGATATTCTTTTTAACCACAATAGTTCTTTTGCTCGAGACGCATTTGCCATAGGGTGATCTGGAAAATTTACTAAAACAATATCATAATACTGTAAAGATTCTGATATTCGTCCACATGAACTTAGCGCATTGGCAAGATTAATAATTAATTCTGGCCATAATTTCTTTTTTTTGTCAACTGTAATTTTATAAGATTTCCAATAATGATTTTTTGACTCAATTGCGTATTTAATATTCCGGGGAATATATTTAAAACCAGTTTTTTTGCTTTGAATTTTGATGGTTTCGTAAAAAGTCACAAATCGCTATAACATACTGAATATAATGTAATTGGCGGCAATATATTACTTGACATAAATTAAATCTATTGTTA
>Ga0268276_1001080_pt1 | contig 28627 bp, 28 predicted proteins | sample saktaG_4_FD_190145 | JGI IMG/M metagenome (GOLD analysis project Ga0268276, IMG submission 190145) | Saline water microbial communities from Sakinaw Lake, British Columbia, Canada - sak_2010_1_5_45m | ecosystem: Environmental > Aquatic > Non-marine Saline and Alkaline > Saline ...
GCATTCCGCTGCAATTCCTGCGCGCCATCGTGCAGACGCTCGCCCAGGCCGGCTATGTCACCACGCGCGAAGGCATCACCGGCGGCGTGGCCCTCGCCCGCGCGCCGCGCACCATGCGCCTGGCCGACATCCTAAAATTGTTCCAAGGCGCGCCGAACATGACCGAATGCCTCTTCCGCAAAAAAGTGTGCCATAATCGCGCCACCTGCGTCCTGCGCCACCGCTTGCTGGACATCGAACGCACGGTGCTGGCCAAGTTCCAGCGCATAACCATCGCGCACCTGCTCAAGGACCTTGATGAAGCGTAAGGTCATCACGATTGATGCTGACAAATGCACCGGCTGTGGCTTGTGCATCCCCAATTGTCCCGAGGGCGCCATTCAGATGATTGACGGCAAAGCGCGGCTGATCAGCGATCTGTTCTGCGACGGGTTGGGCGCATGCCTAGGCACCTGCCCGGAAGGCGCGATCACGATCGAAGAACGCGAGGCCGCGCCGTACGATGAGCGCGCCGTCATGGCAAATGTCGTCAAGGGCGGGCCGAACGTAATCAAAGCCCATCTTGTTCATTTGCGCGATCACGGGCAGACGGAGTTCCACCAGCAGGCGCTCGCGTACCTGCGCAACCACAACCTGCCCGTGCCTGCGGACGCTGCGCCGGTAACGGCCGCGCCGCCCGCCGGCTGCCCGGGCATGCGTATGCGCGACCGCACCAAAGCCGCGCCGGCCACCGCCGATGCCGCCACACCCGTGCTCGCTTCCGAGTTGCGCCAATGGCCGATTCAACTGCACTTGCTCAATCCGGCCGCGCCGTTTTTCACCAATGCCCATTTGTTAATCGCCGCCGATTGCGTCCCGTTCGCCTTGGCCAATTTCCACCATGAGCTGCTGCGCGGCAAAACGCTGATCATGCTCTGTCCGAAACTCGATCATGACCAGGAGCAGTATCTCGCCAAACTGGCCGCCATTTTCAGCACGCAACATATTCAATCCATCACGGTCGCGCACATGGAAGTCCCGTGCTGTTTCGGCGTGCGCCGCTTGGTCGACGCCGCGCAGAAACAAGCGGGCTCGGCCATTCCCGTCCGTGACATCACCATCACCCTCGAGGGCACACTCCATGAGTAAAGCCTGTTCCCACAAATGCACCGCGGCTGCGCAGGCCGACCAACAGCACGGCCACGTTGATGACGCCGTGCTCGGCACGCCCGCCACGCTGGGCGCCTTGCTCGACTACCAGCCGCACGCGGTCGTCAGCCGCACCCTGGTTGAGACCGCCGGCTGCACGGTTACGTTGTTCGCGTTTGACGCCGACCAAAGCTTGAGCGAGCATTCCGCGCCGTTTCACGCGATGGTCCAACTGCTGGATGGTCGCGCGACCATCAGCATCGGCGGCACGCCGCACGCACTCGCGGCCGGCGGCGTGATCGTCATGCCGGCCAACGTGCCGCATGCCGTGCGCGCCCAGTCGCAATTCAAGATGCTGCTAACCATGGCCCGCGCATAACTATGTCCGACCCGTCCGACATGTCTGACTTGTCCGACTCGTCCAATTCTTCACCCAATCCAAGAAAGGAGCACAACAATGAGCACCATGTTCTGTTATCAATGTGAACAAACCGCGAAGGGCACCGGCTGCACCGCCCACGGCGTCTGTGGCAAAGACCCGACGACGGCCGCACTGCAAGACTTGCTGGTGCATGCCACCAAGGGCATCGCCAGTTATGCCCATCTCGCGCGCACACTCGGCGCCAAAGATCACAAGGTTGACCTGTTTGTCGTCGAGGCCTTGTTCACCACGATCACCAACGTCAACTTCGACGCCGCGCGCATCACGGCCCTGATCCGCCGTGCCGCCACCTTGCGCGACACGGCCAAGGCCCTCTACGAGGTTGCCTGCAAGAAAGTCGGCGCAAAGCCCGAGACGTTGAATGGCCCCGCCACGTGGCAGCCCGCCGCCGATGACGCCGGCCTGCTCAAGCAAGCGCTCGAGGTCGGCGTCGAGCACCGCAAGCAAACCCTCGGCGACGATATCACCGGCTTGATCGAGCTGGTCACCTACGGTTTGAAAGGCACGGCCGCGTATACTGATCATGCCCACGTGCTCGGCGTCGAAGACGACAACGTCTACGCCTTCTTCCATGAGGCGCTGCACGCCTTGACCAATCCGCAGCCGGCGCTCGGCGACCTGCTCGGCCTGGCGCTCAAAGTCGGCGAGGTGAACCTCACCGTCATGGGCATGCTTGACAAGGCCAACACCGGCGCCTACGGCCATCCCGAGCCGACCGTCGTGCGCGTTACGCCGGTCAAGGGCAAGTGCATGCTCGTCTCCGGCCACGATCTGAAGGATCTCGATGCGTTGCTGCAACAGACCGCCGGCAAGGGTATCAACGTTTACACCCACGGCGAAATGCTGCCGTGTCTGGCCTACCCCGGCTTGAAAAAACACAAGCATCTGGTCGGCAACTACGGCGGCGCATGGCAGGATCAGCAAAAGGAATTCAATGAATTCCCCGGCCCGATCCTGATGACGACCAATTGCATTCAAAAGCCACAAGAATCATACAAGGCACGCATCTTCACCAGCGGGCTGGTCGCCTGGCCGGGCGTGACGCACATTGCCGACCGCAATTTCGCGCCGGTCATCGCCGCCGCGCTGGCCGCGCCGGGCTTCACCGCCGATGCGCCCGAAAAGACCATCACCATTGGCTTTGCGCACAACACGGTCATGAGCGTGGCCGGCACGGTCATTGAGGCCGTCAAGAAGGGCGCGATCAAACACTTCTTCTTGATCGGCGGCTGCGACGGCGCCAAGTCGGGGCGCAATTACTTCACCGAGTTGGCCCAGAAAGTTCCGCAGGATTGCGTGATTCTGACGCTGGCCTGCGGCAAATATCGTTTCAACAAGCTGGACTTCGGCACGATTGGCGGCATCCCGCGCCTGCTCGATTGCGGCCAGTGCAACGACGCCTACTCGGCGATTCAAATCGCGGTCGCGCTGGCCGGCGCGTTCAACTGTGGCGTCAACGATCTGCCACTCTCGATGGTGCTCTCGTGGTACGAGCAGAAAGCCGTCTGTATCCTGCTGACGCTGCTGCATCTGGGCATCAAGAACATCCGGCTCGGCCCGTCGCTGCCGGCGTTTGTCACGCCCGCCGCGCTGAACATTCTGGTCGAGAAATTCGGGATCAAGCCGATCACAACCCCGGACGAGGACCTGCGCGCAATCCTGCACAACTAGTCTCGAACGGCCTCACCTATTCATTCGCAACGCGGCGCGGGCAAACCCCGCGCCGCGTTGGGTATTGTGGCCGCGACCGCTGGTCGCGGGCAGATTACACAATCGTCCACATGGTTTTTCTCTGCTGAATGGCACTAGCTGCGTAACCGTTCCGAAATAAAGCAGCATGACTTCGCTATCAACCCCACAAGCCGTGCGCCACATACAACGGCACATGCATACCACAAGCCGCCCATAATGAGATATGCTCCCACGTCGGTCCAGAAAGAGCGCGATGGAAACAGGACAAGAAAAAAACAGATCTGATTATCCAAAATGTCAGCCGTAAGCAGCCACATAGTATCATAACGGTAAGCCATAATCGCCGCATAAACGATGACTAACGTGTGGAGCATGGCTATAGACGCGCTGACAATGAGTGTGACCTTACGCCAGCGCAGCACGGGGAAATATGTTCTCGGGCAAAAAAGGTATAGCATGCCAAAGCAGAACACCGTTATGCCAACCATTGCCCACATTACCCATTCAAGTCCCGGAAGTTCCATCTTCAATTCCGCAGAGAGACGGACGGCAACACCGAGAGCAAGCGCCAATAGCAGCGCAATTATACTGGCAACACCCTCATAAAGAGATGCGCGGGTTTTCATAAGCACAAAACAATGGTTAAGTTCTGACCGTACCAACCACAAATCTTGCCACTTAGGAAAAGGGCCGAGATTCTTGCTGGTGGAGTGCCCGGCATCACTGGTACAGCGTGATGCCCAGCATGATGGAATTGTTCAGCACATGAATGATGCACGCCGGCACGACGCTGCGCGTGCGCTCACGCGTCACGGCCAGCACCAAGCCAAACACCGCCAACGGCACCAGATATTGCAGTTCCAGGTGCACGGCGGCAAACACCAGCGCAGACACGATCAGCGCCGCGTGCACCCCCAGGCGCGAACGCAGTCCCGGGTAGAGGACACTTCGGAAAATGAGCTCTTCGCACACCGGCAGCAGCACGCCGCCACACACCAGAATGGTGCTGACCGCCAGCGGTCCGTGGCATAAGGCGATCAACTCGCGCAGCGCTTGCGGCTTGAGCGTGATGCCAAACGCCTTTAGCAGGCCAACGTAGCCAACATTGCCCAGCAGCACCACGGCATAACCACCGGCCACTGTGGCCAGCAGCGGGCGCCACGCCACGCGCGTCAGACCGAGCGCATCGGCCACATTCCATCCGCGGCACCATGCAATCCACGCACCAATCAACACCACCATGCCGTTCGCCAGAGTGGTCCAGACAATGGCGCGCAGCAGCATCGGCGTGGCGGTTCCGAGTGGCACAAAGATCGCCAGTGACGCACAAACCTGCCCCACGCCAAACAACAGCATGATCAGCACCGCATCCGTCATGCACCATGTGGTTGCCGTCTGCCGCCGGCCTGTCAGCAGTACAAACGGCAGAAGCAAACTCAGCACCCCGCCGGTCGCAAACACCGCGGCAACAAAACCAGCTCTGCGCACGGTTGCCGGCAGGCAGGCCCATGCGCGCTGCAGCGCGGTGCCCGCCTTGCTGGCGTCACCTTGCATGAGATGAATGCCGCCCAGGCAAAGCCAGGCACCGGCGAGCTCATTGATCTCAGCATCGTGGGCGCGGGTCACGGCCTGCAGATGTGTCAGGGCCTTGTCATAATCGGGCGTCGCATCCACGCCGGTGAGATAAGCCAATCCGAGCTTGAGATGGGCTTCCGTGATGCCGTGGCGCGCGGCGCGTTGGTACCAGTGCCGCGCCTTTTGCCGGTCCTCTTTCACACCGCAGCCTTCTTCATAACTGTCGGCCACCACCAAGCACGCCCGTGCATGCCCGTGCTGCGCCGCTTTCAAGAACCATGCGAAAGCCTGGGTGTCGTCTCTGGGCACGCCGCGCCCCAAGTAGTAGAGATGCCCCATGTCGAACTCAGCCACCGCATAGCTTTGCGTGGCGGCGGCAAGATACCATGCGACTGCCGCCGAGTAATCTTGCGTGGTGCCCTCGCCATATTCATGGCAATAGCCCACCACCCGTTGCGCGCGCGGCAGACCGCTCTCCGCAGCCGCACGGTACCAATGGTATGCTGCCTGAACGTCTTGGCTGACGCCGACGCCATTGTCGTAGCACCAACCAATCTTCATTTGCGCATCGGCATAGCCGCTGGTTGCGGCCGAATAATACCATGTGAACGCCGCGACTTCATTTGTGGCAACACCATCTCCGCTTTCATACATCCAGCCCAGTTCGTACATTGCATCCACGACACCGTTGCTCGCTGCTGCATGCAAAAAGGCACATACGGCGGCGCGGTCGAGTGCATCGATCACGCCCGGCGTTGCGCCGCTCACGGCACATGCAACGACACCCATGATGAGCGAAAGTCGAACAAGATGTTTCGGTTGTGCGGTCATGCGTCTGCGTGGCATTGTATGAAATACAGCGACCTGCGTCAACCGCATTTTTGGCTTGACGCACCGGGTATGATCCAGTACAATTGTATAAAAATAAGGAGCATGCCCCATGATTGACTTTACCCTTGACCAGCAACACGCCGTCCTGCATGTGCGCCCGACCGGCCCGCTACGCGCCCAAGACTTCGACCAAATCGCCGGCGTGGTCGATCCGTTCATCGAGCAGTACGGCAGCTTGCACGGCCTGATCCTTGAAGTCCCGCACTTTCCCGGCTGGGAAAACCTCGGCGCGGCCGTGCGCCATTTCCGCTTCGTGCGCGACCATCACAAGAACGTGCGCAAAGTCGCGGTGGTCACCGACTCGCCGCTGGGCGCCGTGGCCGAGCACATCACCGCGCATTTCGTGGCCGCCCAAGTCAAACACTTCTCTGCAGCCCAGTTGGATGCCGCGCGCGCGTGGGTGGCCAAGGTCGACGACGGCACGGCCGCGCAGTAAGTCAGCGCCCGTGGCGTGCGTCAGCTCAAATAATCGCGGTTGATGCGCCAGCCAAGATAGACGCCGAGCATACTGCCAATGCTGACAATGAAGGCAGTCATGACGCGGATTTGCGCGCCAAGCCACCAGCCGGCCCAGCTCAAGATTGGCATGCCAACAAAAATACGGAGTTTGTTGATCTTGTTGTTTTTGCAGTGGCGCATGATGCCCTGAGTGTGGCGGCAATTGCCATACCTGCTCATTTTTCTGGCACTGCATAGTCCACGAATATGAAGTGCTGTGTCACAGTCAACGCTTCCATGTTGATGTTTTTCGGAGCGTTGAGCAAGCGTTTGGCTTCATTAACGTCGGCTTGCTTTTCTGCGGTGTCTGACATTGCGCGTGACAGGTGTCGCACCGCGTTCACAATATCACTCAGGTTCGTAGTATTGTAGCTGTTCATATAGTACGCATGTCTGTATTCAGCCGCGTGGCGATCCATTTGTGCAAGCATATTGGTCGTGTCAGTACTGCAACTCGGCACGGGAAGGCTGCGGCGCTTTTCAGCAATCGGAATGCAGCCCTTGTTGCCAATGCAGGCTGCATATATCGCGTTGCGATTGATGGGCTCATATGCGTAAGACTGAATGCGGCTGAATTTCTCATCGCTCAAATTCAGCGGTTTCAGCCACAGCATATACTCATTGCCGAGGATGAGCCAAGGATTATTAACTACACCGCTGTCTACAGCCGGGCGATGTGCTACGAAAAGATATAGCGTGTTATTTGAACAACTCAATCTTGCGCGCGTTTCATCCTCCGACCAGCGCGAACCAAGAATGCGTTTTATGCGCATCTTACTTAGGTTTTCATAGTTCCTCTCTACTATTTCATGCAAGTTCGAACTATTGTATTGCTTTATGGCAGGGTAGCTTTCACATACGGCTTCCACAATGAGCGACGCACTGGTCATTAGATTGGTCAGCCTAACACAATTGCGTCCTGCGTTGCGATCACTTTCCAGAAACGTTTGCCACGTGTTCTCAACAGGTACGCTCGCCGTTACAACCGGCGCGGTCCAATCTTGAATTGCCACATAGTTCACTGTTGCCCATTGCTGGGTCTCTGCGCAAAGACGAAAAGAAAACACAAACAGCAGAACCCACATATTATTAGCGAAATCACTCATACTACTCTCCGTGTGAATTGTGATCTTCTTCACCCACGCCGCAAGGGCGTGGGGGGCGTCGCCGGAACTTGCGAAGGCCTGGTTCCGGCTACGCATACAAGATCGCCTGGCAAAACAATCAGCCAGGCACTACACAAGACTCGTCAGCAGACTGCGCCAGAGTTTGATGCGGGTGGGATGCAGGCGCAACGCGCGACGGAACAGGGCGCGCGCAGCGGCGGCGTCGCCCTCATCCGCGGCTTCCCGCCCAAGATGCCAATAAATATTGGCAAAACGGTGTTTGATCATGCGCGCCGGCACGACGGCGGCGACGCGCGGCGCGTGGCGCTGCAGCACTTGTTCCTGCATTTTGAAGATGCGCCGGCGCTGACGTTTGCCGGTCGAGGTCGGATGCGAACGAAAGCGCACCAAGCACTCCGGCGTGTAGGCCAGCTCGTGCTGCTCTGCCAGCTTCAAGAAGAAATCCCAATCATCACTCGGAATAATGGTCGAGTCAAAGCCGCCGACCGTGCGGCAGATATCCGTGCGCACCAGCGCCGTCGCCGGCGGAATGAACAACTCGCCGGCGACGAGGCGGCGCAGGGTTTCGACTCGGTCGGCGCTGCCGTTGATTTTATGCACGTCGCGGCCACTGGCGTAAAAACGGGTGAAGGCGGAATAGTGCCAGACGGCCTGCGGCGCGGCGGAGACCGCCTGCCATTGGCGTTCGAGCTTGTGCGGCAGCCAGAGATCATCCTGGTCGATCAGCGCAACCCACGCGGCGCGCGCGGCGGCAATGCCGGCGTTGCGCGCGGCGGCCACGCCTTGATTTGCCTGGGTAATCAAGCGTAAGGATTGCAGAATCGGCACAGTGGAATTCCTGCAGATTTCTTCAACAAGCTCTGGGGAATTGTCCGTGCTGCCATCGTTGACCACAATCAGCTCGGCATCCTGCAGCGTTTGTGCAGCGAGTGACGCAAGCGTCTCGGCGATGAATGCCGCGCCGTTGTAGAGTGGGAGGATGATGGAAGCGCGCATGGCAGCCAGGGGTCAGGAAAAATGATGAATGATGAGTGATGAATGATGAGTGGTCAGCATGTAGCCTTCATTATGTTTCACTTCACCAGACATGGTTCAGGGCTGCTTGGAGCTGGCTTGGGAGCTGCTTGGAGTCGCCATCGGCGCGGATCCCGCCAGCGGCGTGGATCCCGCCACAGGCGGGATTCAGGACAGCGGCAGAGAAGTTTGCCACGAAGAAAACGCAGACCATACTATTGGCTATGCGCAGCTTGCTGCGGTTGCACAACAACAAGTTCTTCATGCTGCCTCTTCTTCGTGTCTTCGTGTCTTGGTGGCCATAGTATCTGAGGTGCTGCGGGATTCGGGTTGCAGAGAAAAATGGTTTTGCGGCAATTCATTTTTATAGCAGCGGCGTCATTTGCCGCGGCCGAGCATGCGTTTCCAGGTGCGGCGCAGGCGCTGCCGCGCCAGTTCGAGCGCGCGCAAGGCGAACAACACGCGCCCGCGCACTTTGCGGCGCGTCACCGTCACCAGATTGCCGTCCACGGTGATGACCGACATGGCCTCCTCGCCAAAGAAACGTTGCACGACATCGCGCTGCACCGCGTCGGCCACGCGTTGCGCCGTGGCGGCATCAGCCGCGCCATTGATGCCGACGCCATAGACCGAGCGCGGGAACAAGGCCGGCCGGTCGGAGAACACCCAGCGCGTCTCAAACGGCTCGAGCAGTACTTTGAAGGCCTCGGGCGTGAAGCGCCAGTAGTCCGATGGATAGGCGTGAATCGGACAGAGCATGACCGAGGTCATCAGCACGACGCCGCCCGGTTTCATGACGCGCCTTACTTCGCTCATGGCTTTGAACGGATACTGCACATGTTCGAGCGTGTCCAGCATGATCAGCGTGCCAAGCGCGCCATCCGCGAAGGTCAGTCCGTGCAAGTTTTCGATGCGGTCCACGCCCTGGCCTGCGCGCATGTCGCAGCCGATGAACTGCTGGTTGGGGAAGAACGGGCGCAGGTCGGCGTACTTTTCCTGGCCTTCGATTTGCAGCGCGCCAATTTCGACAATGGGTTCCGGCAGCGCCATGCTGCGCGCCAGACACTCGACAAAAGCTCTCGTCTCCTTTCGCATAATGATGGCGCGGTTACTTGCGCACCACGGCCAGGAGGCGGCGGCGCAGTTCGTCTTCATCGGGAATATCGGTGAGCGCGAGTGGCAGCGCGCGCAGCAAATCCACCAAGCAGCGCAAGACGGTGTTTTTCGTGATGCGCTCTTTCTTGGTGCGGCGGTGCTTGAGCACTTCTTTGACGAATTTCTCAAGGTAATCGAGCTGCTCGCCGGAGAGCAGGATTGAGAGTTTGGCATCGAAGGTCATGAATTTCGGCACGTGGGCCGCGGGCGGTGCCGCCGCCGGCATGGGTGTCGCGGGCGCCGGTGCGGGCGTGGCGCTGGGCGGTGCGCTATCAAACAGACTCTTGCGGACTTTCACTTTGTTGAGTGGCATGGGGCCTCCCGAATGGCCTGATAATCAAGCGCGCTTGCGCGGCGGCAGGTGCAGGCGTTTCAACACTTCCTGCGCCAAATTAACGTGATCTTCCGTGCCGCGCCCGTGCGCACTGTGTTCATATTGGAAAATGGTCTGGTGCTCGGCCGGCGCGGACTTGTGGCGCGCGTTGATCCGCACGACCGTGTTGAAGACCGCCGCGCCAAACTGTTCGCGCAGGATCTCCTCGACCTCGGTCGTGATGCCGATGCGCAAGTCGTACATGGTCAGCAAATAGCCGAGGATGCCCAAGTCGGGATGCAGGCGCGCGCGCACGCGCTCGACCGTCTTCAACAGCCATTTCAGGCCCAGCATCGGCAGATATTCGCAACTGACCGGCATCAGCACCTGCGCGGCGGCCACCAATGAATTGATCGTCACCAAGCTCAAGTAGGGCGGATTGTCCATCAAGACAAAATCAAAATCCTGCAGGGCGGGATGGGCAAAGGCGCTGCGCAAGGCCTGTTCGCGCCCGATCGCCGCTGCCAAATTGATTTCCAGATTGGCCATGCTTTCGCCGGCCGGCGCCAGCACCAAATTGTCCGTGCTGGTGGGCACCAGTATATCCGTGATCGGCGCTTCATCCAGAATAACCTCACCCATGTTGGGTGCGCCCTCCGGCAGGGGCCCGTGCAGGCAATGGGTCAAATTTGCCTGCAGATCGAGGTCGACCACCAGTGTCTGATAGCCGCGCAACGCCAGCGCGGCGCCGAGGTTCAGCACCGTGGTGGTTTTGCCGACGCCGCCCTTCTGGTTGGCGATGGCGATGTAGCACGGGCCGTTGCGGGCGGGCCGCGCGCCGGCAGTGCGTGTATGTCCGGTGTTTGTGGTCATTAGTTTTAGGGCTGCAAGTTCAGAAGTTTGATTATACGAAACGCGCCGCGGGGACGCAAGTGGCCGAGTTGCCGCATTGAAATTTCCGCTGGAGGGTTAGGATGCGGCCACCGTGTTGCCCGCCGCTGCGCTTGGTTTCTTTATGGCGGCATTTTCGCGTTGGGCACTATGCCATTGACAGAACGGGTGGACAATCGCTATAATAACCGCTTGGTAGCTTGTAACAAACGCAGGCCGGCGCGGGCCGGTGGGCGTGCTGAACCACAGGCCGAAGTGCACCACGCGCGGCTGTTTCTTGCTTTTGATCTGGAAGAGCAGGTCTGCACTCGACTGCTGGCGGTGAAGCCGGCACTTGCACGGTTGTTGCCCGCCGCGCGCTGGTGCCGCCGCGAGGCGCTGCATTTGACGGTCAAATTTTTCGGCACGCTGCCGTTGACAATGGTAAGCGACATTGACTGCGCCGTCCACGCCGCGCTGGAAGGCCATGCGCCGTTCACGTGCGCACTGGAAGGCCTGGGCGGCTTTCCGTCCCTGGCGCTGCCGCGTGTGCTGTGGGCTGGCGTGGGCGACGGACGGGCGCAGGTTTGTGCCGTCGCCGACGATTTGTTGCAGGCATTGGATGCATGCGGATTTGGTCGCGAAGAACGCGGCTTTACCCCGCATGTCACGTTGGCGCGCCTTGCGCACCGCACCGCGGTGGCCGAGGCGGCCGTGACGCGCGCGCTGCCGGATGCGGCCCACGCCCAGTTTGGAGCAACTGAATTTGCGCAGGTTGTTTTGTATGCCAGTGAACTTACGCCAGCCGGTCCGCGCTACACGCGCGTACGCCAGTGGCCGCTGCCCGGGGCGTAACGCCATAGCCGGCACACGCATGAATGTATGTTGGTGAACAGCACAACCCCGTTGTGCACCTTCTGCTATCGTATCACGTATCAAATCGTGGGGCGGTTACGTTTTCTGTCCCACAAGGAATTGCTACGGATGTTAGTACGGGCATGTCGGCGTGCCCGCCTGCCCATGGCTTACAGCCAGGGCTATCATCCCCACCCGTTATTGTCGTTTGGCCCGCCGCGCCCCGTGGGCATGGCCGGCACGGCTGAACATGTGGACCTCAGACTCACGTCGGCGCTGGACCCGACGGCGCTGGTCGCCACGCTTGGCACGCAGATGCCGCGCGGGGCAACCGTCGTGGCCGCGCAGCTGCTGGCGCCCGGCACACCGGCGATCAGCGCCGCTGTGCGCCGCGCCCGCTATGCCTGTGCGTGGCCGGCCGCTGCGCCGGCGCCCACGGCGGCCATTGCCGCGCTGCTAGCGCGCGCGACGCTGCCGCTGACGCGCACCACCGGCGCGGGCACACGCGACGTGAATCTGCGTCCGGGAATCTTTGAGCTGCACTGGGCCCCGCCCATGCTGCAGTTCAACCTTGCGCTCGCGCCCGACTTGTACGTGCGCCCGCAGGAGGTTCTCGCGCTGCTGACGGGATGGTCGGACGCTAACATTCGCCGCCTCACGATCACACGCACCGGCATGGCCTCGCCACCGACGGCCGCCGATACCTCCGCGGAGTTGTATGGAACGCGAAATCCTGATTGATGCGCAAGAAGCGCAAGAACGGCGGGTTGCCGTCGTTGATGACCGCATCCTCGAAGAATATTTCATCGAGCGCCCCGGCGTCAAATGCCAAATTGGCCACATTTACAAAGGCACCGTCACCAATGTTCTCTCCGGCATTCAAGCCGCGTTTGTCGACATTGGTCTCGAGAAAAACGGCTTCCTGCACAGTGATGATGTGGACGTCAGATTGGCCGAGGCCGGCGAGGCCGGTGAGGGTGACGAACGGCCGGCCAGCGCCGCGTGCGACCGCCAGATAACCGACCTGCTGAAAGAAGGTCAGACGATCATCACCCAGGTGATCAAAGAGCCACTCGGCACCAAGGGCGTGCGCCTGACCTCCTGCATCAGCATTCCCGGCCGCTTCCTGGTGCTGCTCCCCTTTGAAAAGCAGATTTCGATCTCGCGCAAAATCATGAATACGGAAGAGCGCAAACGCCTGCGCCAGTTGGCCAACGAAGTGCAACTGCCCGAGGGTGGCGGCTTGATCGTGCGCACGGCCGGCGAGGGATGCACCCCCAAGGAGTTTCACAACGACGCCTTGTACCTGCTGAATGTATGGCGGGAGATCAGCGCCAAAAACGAACAACTGCCGGCACCGGCGCTGCTGCACGAGGAGCTTGACTTGGTCTTGCGCATGATTCGCGACAGCTTTTCCGAAGGCATTGCGCGGATTGCCATCAACTCGCGCGAGGAGTACAAGCGCGTGATGGAGTTCGTCGGCCGGCTGGTGCCCGACGCGGGGCGCGAGATCATGCTCTATGATGGCAAAGTGCCGCTCTTTGAAAAGTGGGACGTGCAAAAGGACATTGACCGCGCCTTCCGCCGCAAGGTCTGGCTCAAGTGTGGCGGCTACATCGTGATTGATGAAACCGAGGCGATGATTGCGATTGATGTCAATTCCGGCCGGCACGTCTCGTCCGAAAATCTGGAGGACACCGTCACCAAGACCAACCTCGAGGCGGCCGACGAAGTCGCCCGCCAGTTGCGCCTGCGCAACATCGGCGGCCTGGTCGTGATTGACTTCATCGACATGCGCGGCAAACAGAATCAGCGCGAAGTGCTGACCCGCCTGCAAACCGCGCTCAAGAAAGACAAAGCCAAGAACAGCATTCTGCCGATCAGCGAATTCGGCCTGGTCGAGATGACCCGCCAACGCGTCAAGGAATCGATCAGCGATGCCGTCTATGACACCTGCCCGTACTGCAAAGGGCGCGGCACGGTCAAATCCCTGGTGAGCGCCTGCATTGACGTGCAGCGCGCCGTCAAGTCCCTGCTGGTGCAGCGCCCGGAACGCGACCTGCGCATCGAAATGCAGCCGATGGTGATGGAACAGTTGCGTGAAAACATCGTCCTATTGCGCAATCTCGAGGAAAAATACCATGCCCATTTCACCATCTGCTGCAACGAGAAATTTCACATTGAGGACTTTTCGATTTGCGACCACAAAACCGGAAAAATTTTCGAAACCACCCGCTGACCGCTTATGCCGACCTATGAGTACCGCTGCACTGCCTGCCAGCACTTGTTCGAGGAATTTCAATCAATCATGGACAAGCCGCTCAAGAAATGCCCGCAATGCGGCGGGCGCATCAAGCGCTTGATCGGCACCGGCGCCGGCATTATTTTCAAGGGCTCCGGCTTTTACGAAACCGACTACAAGCGCAAACCGGTCAGCAGCAAAGCACCGGACAGACCCGCCGAAAAGCCCACCGAAAAACCGGGTGCCGGCGCCGCCAGCACCGGCACATCGACCAGCGCGCCCAGCACCGCGAGCTCATCCAGCTCATCCAACTCATCCACCCTCCCGTCCACTCCGTCCACCCCGTCCACTCCGTCCAGCTCATCCAACGCGGATGCCGGCAAAAAATGCTCTTCCTCGGCTGCCAAGAGAAAACGGTGATGCAACCTCTCGGTTTTCAGTTTTCAGTTTTCGGTTGGCTGTGCCCAATCTCAAATCTCAAATTGTCAACTGTAATTTGTAGTCTGTAAATCCCCCATGCTCTCGCGCCGCATCATTCCTTGTCTTGACGTGAAAGCCGGCCGGGTCGTCAAAGGCGTCAATTTTCTGGAATTGCGCGATGCCGGCGATCCAGTCGAGCATGCCCGCTTTTATGACGCGGAAGGCGCCGATGAACTGGTGTTCCTCGACATCACCGCCTCGCACGAAGGCCGCGACACCTTGGTGGATGTGGTGCAGCGCACCGCGGCGCAGTGCTTCATGCCGCTGACCGTCGGCGGTGGCATTCGCACGGTCGAGGACATGCGCAGCCTGCTGCACGCCGGTGCGGACAAGATTTCCATCAATACCGCCGCGGTGCAGCGCCCGCAGCTCATCGAAGACGGTGCCGCCTGCTTTGGCGCGCAGTGCATTGTCGTGGCCATTGACGCGCGCCATTGCCGCAAGGACACGCCCGTCAATACAACCGAAGCGCACGCCTGGCGCCCGACCTGGGACATCACGCCGGTCGCGCTGGATGCCCAGTCGGCCTGGGAAGTGTACGTGCATGGCGGGCGCACGCCGACCGGCATTGACGCCCTCAAGTGGGCGCGGTATGTCGAACAGCGCGGCGCCGGCGAACTGCTGCTGACCAGCATGGATGCCGACGGCACCAAGGCTGGCTATGACCTGGCCTTGCTGCACGCCGTCAGCACCGCCACGACGATTCCGCTGATCGCCTCGGGCGGCGCCGGTACCTTTGCCCACTTTCTTGAGGCCGTGACGACCGGCGGCGCGGATGCCGTCCTGGCCGCCACCATGTTTCATTTTCGTGAATGCCGCATCCGCGACGCCAAGCAATATTTGCAGGCGCACGGCGTGCCCGTGCGGCTGCTGTAATTAGCCGCGGCAGGGCAGTTTTAAGTTTTAGGTTTTAGGTTTTAGGTTGCTGCTGAGCACCGACGAACTGGCGCACTGAGTACCGGCGCACTTTCACGAAAACAAGATGCTGGATGCTCGACGCAGGTGCTGGATACCGAGCATTCCGCCGCCTGTGGGATTCACGCGCCACGCCTGTGGCGGGACGGGACTAACCAAACCAGCGCCACGCCACCGATCACTGCGGTCCAAGCTCCGCGGCTCGTCGTCCGCCGTCTGGCTTGTAGGCCTTGCCCTTACACTTCAAACTCGGCTCCGCGCACCGCCGGATTGCCTCCCGGTGGACATTTCCATAACTCTGCATCCCACCAAACAGCAAATTTGCCTTTTCCCGCGGAATATGTTATACTGGTCAAAATCTATGACCATCGCAGTTGGTGCGCTGGCATTCATTGCGTAATTGAGCTTTGAGGAGATCCTATGAAAAGTCGCAGCGCAATAACAGCAGCCGTATTGATTGTGGTTTGTGTGGCGGGCTTTGCCAATGCTGCATCGTATTACACCGGATTTGAAGACACGAATAAGCCCAGCTATGTGGTTGCCAGTGTCTCGTTCAGCAATGTGGTCTGGACGCTTGATTCAGTGGTGAGTGGTAGTCTGGCCGCGGATAAGAAAGAGGGCGTCTATTCGCTGCGCATGGCCTACAGCGGCGTGCCGGGCAGCGTCTATACCGGCAGTGCCTATTTCGCAGAAACCTTGACCGGCGCCTTCTCAACCCTGTCCTTCAAGTATGCTGCCTACGGCACCAGCAGTTATCTGGTGGACGGCCGCATCGCCGCCGACATTTCGACCGACGACGGCGGCACCTGGAACAACGTCATGGAAACTGAAGTGCACTCCTCCGACCAAGACTTGACGCCCACCGGGACGTCTTTTGGCCCGTACAATTATGTGCGCTTGCGGTTCCGTTTTTGGGATCTCACCTGCACCATTTCGCGCCAGCGCGCAAACATAGATACCGTGGAGCTGATTCCCGAGCCAGGCAGTCTGCTGATCGCCGGATCGGTGGCAGTAGGCTTGCTGGCATTGTTGCGCCGCAAGTAAGGTTTGCACACATTGTCTTGCTGCTGAGACCCCCGTTCTGCGGGGGTCTCGCATTTCCGCGCATGGTCATGACCACAGGCATAGTTTCCCACAAATCAACGGCGACGCGGCTGCGCCTTCTGCTGGCCATCTTGCTCGCAGCGCTGGCGTGCGTCGTGTTCCTGCCGGCACTTAAGGGCCAATTGCTCTCATGGGACGACTTCGAATTCATTCAGATCAACCCGCGCTTGCACTACCTTTCGTGGGAGACTGTCTTGGATTTCTTCCGATTCCAGCCGCGCTATGGTTCGCCGACCTTCGCCTTGTATGTACCGCTCACGCTTCTTTCGGTCGCACTTGAGTACAGTTTCTGCGGCGATGCGCCCCTGGTGTACCATTGCACCAACATTGTGCTGCATGCGTGCAACACGACGCTGGTGTTTGTGCTGGCATTGTTGTTGGTGCAGCGCACGCGCGTGGCGTTTCTCACCGCCTTGTTTTTTGCGGTGCATCCCTTGCATGTCGAGTCCGTGGCGTGGGTAACCGAACGCAAAGACGTCTTGTGCACCTTGTTCTACCTGCTCGCGATGGTGGCCTATCTGCGCTGGGCAGTACGTCACAAGTGGGGCTGGTATGCCGCCACGGTGCTGGCGGCACTCTGCGCAACATTGTCCAAGCCCTTAGCGGTTACCCTGCCGCTGGCGCTGTTGTTGTGCGACTATCTGCTTGGGCGGGCACGCTGCTGGGCCCGGCTCGTGGAGAAGCTTCCGTTTTTCGCCATGGCTGTCTTTGGCATGGCGGCCACCTTGTATGTGCAAGGCCATGCCGGCGCGGTGCAAGGCCATGAGGCGCTCAATCTGCATGGCAACGCCTTTGTCGCGCTGCGCGGGGTGTTGTTCTATGTCGTCAAGACCATTGCGCCGCTCGCGCTCCAGCCCGTCTACATGCGGCCACAAATCATTGATGTCTTCGGCCTGGTGACGCTGCTTTCTGTGGCGGTGACGGGCGGCTTGCTCATGGCCGCGTGGGCGTGCCGGGCACGGGCGCGGGTGGTCACCTTCGGCATTGCCTTCTTCTTCGTCACGCTGGCACCGATGCTGCAAGTGCTGCCGTCGGGTTTGCAGGTAATGGCGGCGCCGCGTTTTGTGTATGTGCCCAGTATTGGTTTTTTTCTCGTCCTGGCGTGGGGTGCGGACTATCTGATGGGCACCAGCCGGCGCACCCGCTTCTTGCTGTGGTCACTGCTGACCGTCCTCTGTCTGTGGTGGTCCTTGCTGACCTGGCGGCTGGCCACCATTTGGCAGACCAACCTGTCGCTCTGGTCGTACACCCTGGCGCATCAACCGGGGTTGACGCTCGCCAAGACGAATCTGGCGATTGGTCATATGCTGACTGGGGATCTGGTCGAGGCGCGCCGAATGTACCAAGATCTGCTGGCCGAGGAAACCAACGCCTTGCTGTTGGCCAATTTGGCGACCACTTGTTTCAATTTGGGCGACATCTCGCAGGCACAGGTTTACATCCAGGCGGCATTGCCGCTGGAGCCCGAGAAAAACCAGGCGTATTATGTCGCGGCGGCGATCGCAACGCGCTTGGGCGACCACACCAATGCGCTGCGGCTGCTGAAGGAGGTCGTCCGGCGTGAACCCCTGCATGCCGAGGCGCGCATCCACATAATGGTTGCCAGCCTGGCCTTGGGGGCCACCAATGATGCCATTGGCGCCCTGCAAGAGTATCTGTTGTTAGAACGCAGCGATGCCTTGGCGATGCTGAATCTAGCGCATCTCTACGAGCAGACGCAGGCACTCAGCAACGCCTATGCCATGTATAGTCGGCTCAGCCAGATGAGGCCGAATGACCACAACATGCGCTATCGCCACGGCTTGATGGCGTTGCGATTGCGGGCCTTTGATGCCGCCTATGCGGATTTTGTCGCCGTGACGGCAGCCGTGCCGCAGCATGCCACTGCCCTGTCTGATCTGGCGCTGGCCGAACGCGAGCGAGGCAACCCCAGCAATGCGCTGGCGTGCATTGTCCGCGCGGTCGCTCTGCAACCGCATTCGCCGAAGATTCTGTACGACTATGCCTGCATTCTGGCGCTGCAAAACCGCGGCAGTGACGCCGTTGTGGCGCTCACCAACGCCTTGGCGCGCGACGCCCGCCTGACGGCCATTGCCCGGCAGGATCCCGACCTCGCTTGCCTGCGCACCAACGATGCGTTCCGCGTGTGGACGCAGTGACATAAGGATGCTGTGGCGCCGGCGCCAATCCCCGAACCGGCCGTGCTGGGCCTGTTGGCTGCGGCGTTTGTGCTTGTCCGCCGCCGCTGCTGCTGAGTTTTAGGTAAAAAGTTTTAGGTTTTAGGTCACAAAGAGAATCAGGCGCGGCGCAGCGTTGCGCCGCGTTTTTTTGCTGCTTCTGCACCGAGGTACCGGCACACTGGCGCACCGCCCACCGCCTGCCGATTACCGAAAACTGCAAACCGAATACCGCTGCCCGCTGCCCATTCATCCAATCTTCCACCCTTCCACTCATCAGATTATCCGCAGATGCCGCCGTGCCACACCAGAATTCGTTCAGCACGAACGAATTTCATCAGAGGCCGCGCGAAAATGACGGAATTTGCTTTTCCCGGGCAAATATGGTATGCTATTTGCAATCGACGGCCACTGCGGTTTGTGCGCCGGCTCTTTTTGATTGCGAACACCACTGTTAATCGATACGCTCACTCACTCACGTCTGAAGACCACATCATGAAGCCTGCAATTGTGTATAGTGCTCTATGTCAAACTAATTCCCAATAAGGAGACCAAAATGAAACGGATTCTACTTTTCACTATACTCATTGGCGGTGCGGCGTCATGGGTGATGGCAGATGATCTTATGGTGTGGGATTTTATGGGTCTCGTGGGAAATGAGCCATCGGTTGCAGCGTCCAATGTTGCTGCGCATCTGATTAATGCAAATCCAACGAATCTCATCACGCGTGGTCCCGGCATCACAGCCAGCAACAATGCAAACAGGTTCAATGCCAATAATTGGTGTCAACCGACGTTTAGTCTTGCAGTGACCTCTGGCGACTACTTCGAAGTGATGGCTGCCGCAGACCCCGGTTATCAGTTCATTGTGACCGGTGTGTTTTTCAGGTTTGAGAAGAGTTCTACTGGTCCGAGCAACTTTGTATTTTGCGCAAGCGACGACGACTATGGTGCCAATTTGGCGTCTTGGTCGTTCATGGTCAACGGAAGTTATGGTGCCAATCTGGCACGGTACATAACCAACAGCGGTCCAGTCTTATTCAGGTTCTTCGGTTACGGCAACACAGCTTCGGCAGGCTCAGCTGGCTTTGAAGGCGTAGATGCTGATCTAATCTTGCAGGGATATGTGATTCCGGAACCGTTGCTTTTGTCAGGCCTTGGACTTTTTGGTGCGTTGGCATTCCTTGTGCGCAGACGCGGATGACAAGCGACATATTGTAAGATACTCTTGAGGACAGGGCCTCCAGCGTGCTGGAGGTCTTGTTCTTTATGGCATATCTGCCTTTGTTCAGTTCAAAAATGTTACGCCATGGTGTCAGGGCACTTGTGCTCTTCGTCGTGTTTGCCCTGCTGATCTCTCTAGTATGTGGCTTGGACATCTACATGCGCAACGTGTATTGGGTACAAGCATCCCAGCATGCCGTGACGCAACCCGGAGAAGGACTGCGATATGCAACACCTGGCGAAGGAAGACAGCCAACAGTTCTATTTGACGCCGATGGCTATTACTATTTGCATTACGCGCGGCAGATTACAGAGGGCCGGGGCTGGCGCGCTCGTCATAGCGATTGGGACAATGCACCGTATGGTCGTGCGGTACATTGGTCATCGGCCGTCACATGGCTGACGGCCTCGGCCGCGTGGTTGCGTAGCGTGTTGGTTGGCGGTAGCCTATCAACAAATGTCGAGTGGGCCGGGCTGATGCTCAATCCATTCTTCTTGCTGTTTTTTCTGTTTGGCTTGCTGTGGCTTTGCAGACGTGGCATAGGCGACTGGTGGGGCGGTGTGCTGGTGTTATCGCTGGCTCTGTTGCCTGGTGTGCGGAAGGACTTTGCCTACGGCCGCATCGATCATCATGGCTTAGTTGACATGGCGGTCACATTTTCTTTTCTGGCTCTAATCATGGCGATATGCGGTTTCACGCCTTCGAGTGTGGACAAGTCAGTCGTGCGCCAGCAACGTATTTTTTTTATTGCGGGCGGTGTCTGCGCCGGAATGGGATTGTGGTTGCAGGCCGCGTTTTATCTGCCGGTGCTGGTTGGCGCTTGGGTGGGGCTTGCCGTATATTGTGTGATCACCGCGCGTCAGGGCGGCCACAAAGGAGATGGCATAACTTCTTCTTGCCGCCAAATGGCACCGGAATTGTGGCGCGCATGGGGTGTGGCCGGCTCCGCAACGTGTGTTGGCCTATATATGCTCGAGTACTTTCCCGATAAAATGGCAATGCGCTTGGAGGTCAACAATCCTTTGTATGGGCTTGCCTTTCTATGCGGCGGCGAGCTGCTGTGCTTGCTGTCACGCTGGGCAAACCGGGAATTGGTCATGCGCTGGCCAGTGTTAGTGCGGTGTATATGTTTCGGGGCAGGATGCCTGCTTCCAATGTGCGCGATCTTTTTTGGACCGACGCGATGGTTTCTGTTGCGGGACCCATTTCTGTTGCGTGTACACAAAACTATCGGGGAGTTTGCGCCCACACTCAGCGCTTTCAGAGAGAGCGGCGTGCTTGGGATCTCAATGCTTTTTGCATTCTTTCCTGTCTGTGCGGCAGGCAGTCTGGCGCTGGTGGCACTGTCGAAGGTATCGCGGGCGCACAAAGCCATGCTCATGATGACCGCCGGGGCAGCGCTGCCCGTGTTTGGTCTCTGTTTATTTTGCACGCGGCTGGTCGGGCTTTCCCTGTGCGCGATGTTTTGCAGCGCGGTTGTTGTCGTTGCGGTGGCCCAGGAGGGCTTGAGATTGGCGAATTGCAGTCGCTGGTGGTGGCGGATCACGAGCATCGGCGCCGGTCTGTGCTGCATCGGATGGGCATCGTGGCCATGTATTCTCGAACTGCGCAACGCGGCGTACTGGCGGGCGCACTACGGCATCAATCCCGCGCTGGTGGCGCCCATTGTCGCACGTGATGCTGCGCGCATCATAGGCCGTATTACACCCATTAGTGCGCGCATTATGGCGGGCTTCGACGAAACGCCCGTGTTGCAGCATTTCGCGCAGCGGCATGCGACCGGCGGACTCTACTGGGAGAACAACGCTGGCCTCCGGGCTACTGTAGCCTTTTTCGCTGCTCAGGATATGGAAGCAGCCCGCGCAATTCTGTGTGACCGTGGCATCACATATGTGCTCGCCAGTAGCGCACCGGACGAAGCGGCCAAATATGTCTATTGCCGGCACGGATGGCTGGATGAAGAAATGGTACGGCACTCGCTTGGCTGCAGATTGTCCAGTGGCACTGGTGTTCCGGAGTGGCTTGAAGAAGTACGTGAAGACACCGCGCGCACGCTGCCATCCATGGGCTATCGTTTGTATAAATACCGCGAACCACAGAAGTGAATAGCTGGGCCATGATGATGGATTCGCATGAATCGTTGATCCGCGGAGTGGCATCTGGGATCATTTTTACGCTGGGCATGGCGTGGATCGCTTGGGGCCAGTGGCATATAGGTATGCGCTATCCTGTTGGAGATTTCTTGACTTTAGAGCCTTAGGGGTGTTTGCCGCCTTACCTGCCACAATATGGTGTGGAAACTGGTACATCTGGCTTGACTGGCTCAAAGCTATATCGTGCATGCCTATAGAAGAAAACCTGCTTACAGACAACGATTTTTCTCTGCTCGCGCTGCTGTTCCATCTGTTTGACGTGCAGCTTAGCGGCCTGCTGGCAATTATTGCTGTGGGAACTGCACTATCTGTTGTATTCTGGGCTGGCATACGCACACGCAGCTCGCTTTCGGCACGGGCGGAAGGCAATCTGGCACTAGCACTGTCTATGATGGGTGGTGCGCCTATCTGCTTTCAGCACCACTTGTATGGGCTCACTACTATGTTCTTATAATTTCACTGCTCCTTTTCCTTCTTCGACCGGCCGGGTCTGGCACCAATAAGATATTGTGCGGGATCGTCCTTGCCACTGTCGGTGCACTCTGCGTCGCTGGTATTCCAATTGTCAACATCGCGCGGATCACCGATCTGCGGGCGGTCATAATGATTCATGTCACCGGCGCAGCCATTCTCGACACTGTAACAATTTGGGAGTTGTGGCGCATGCTGCCGCCACGCCATGCACGGTGATGAAGCAGCATGCCCCTTGCGCTTGTCATGGTGAGCGCTTATTGGATCGATATGCATTGAGACGTGCTGAAATCGTGAGCATCAGGTTAGTGTTGGCTTCTGCCTGTGCCAAGATTAGTGCTTGCGTCGCTACCTTGAGCGCTTCCGCAAATCGTGATTGCGCCGCATAGGCAGCCGCAAGCGTAGACAGTAGCGATACGTCACCGCGCGCTGTTTCTTTCACGGCGCGTTCCGCGAGGGCGACCGCTTCAAGAGTCTCAGCGTCGGTGGTTTCACTGCTGTTGATAAGTGCCCACGCGAGATTGTTCTTGATGAGCGGTGCCCGGCGGTCGAGCGCATAAGCGTTGCGGAGTTCGACAATGGCTTCAGCGCGCCGGCCTGAGCGATTAAGCATAACCCCAAGGTCCGTGCGGAAAACGACATTACTTGGCTGTAGTACGCAGGCCTTTTTGAGACATTGCACGGCCTGCACAAGATTGGCTTGGCGGACTAAGACCTGGGCCAGCAGATAGAGCGCCATGGCGTCCAAGGGCGCCGCCACCACCACCCGCTCTAGGTGCGGTCCCGCCTCTTGGTAACGCACTGTTTTCATGAGGGCCAGGGCGAGGTTAAAGTGCGCGTCAAGCAAATCTGGATTCAGCGCGACGGCCTTTTCCAAATGCGGCAGGGCTTCGAGGGGCCTGCCCGCCTCGAACAGGGTAGAACCCAAGTTGTTGTGAATTTTCGCCTGACCAGGCGCACGACGCACGGCTTCTTCAAAAAAACCGACGGACTCTTCAAACCGTCCCATTTTCTTATACACGTTTCCCAAGTTGGCGTAAGCATCGCCAAAGCCGGGATTGATTTTCAGCGATGCGGTGTAATGCTCTATGGCGGCATCAAAGTGCCCAGAATCCTCCATGGCGCGCCCAAGATTATCATGCGCAATGTAGTTCATTTCGGTCGCATGCAGGGCGTGTTCGAAAAGCGTTGTGCTGTTGCGCCAGGCAGAAAGATAGTTGACCGTGAGAACGCTGAAATAGAGGGCGGCAAGCGCCGCACCGAGAGTAACGACCAGCCGGCCATGGCGTCGTCCGCATGTGAGCTGGTCTGAAGCCCATACGATCATCATGAAAAGCCCCACTTGCGGCATGTAGCTGAAACGGTCAGCGGCCCAGACGATGCCCACAGGGACAATGCCACTGTTCGGCAAAAGCGTCATAATGTACCAGAACCAGCCGACCGCGAGATAGCGAACATGTCGCGCGTGATAAAGGACAAACGCGGAAATACCGAGCAAGAGGGTCAACGAAAGTGCCCATTGCACATGTGTGACCGCGAGATGCGGCGGGTACGCAACCGAGAGGTTCAGGGGCAGAAATGTCTTGACAACATAGAACGTGTAGTTAACCACCATTCTGACAATGCGTGCGCCTGGTGTCACATCATCGAAGCTGTGTACGGCACCAGAGCTTGCTTGGGTTGCATAGGTGATGAACGCCCAGAGCGCCGATAGTACGACAAACGGGATTTTTTCCATCATTACCCGTGCCATCGTGGCTCTGCCATATCGCGCTTGCGTAGAGATGCGCTGCAAAGGCCACCAATCAAGCAGCAGCAAAGTAATGGGAAAAGCAACGACCGTTGGCTTCGACATCAAACCCAGCACCATACAAGCGCAAACGCCTGCATATCGGAGTGCGTCCGGTCGCGATACATACGACACGTACGCATGCAATCCCAGCAACCACCATAAGGTGCTGAGAACGTCCTTTCGTTCCGCAATCCATGCAACTGATTCGACGCGCAATGGGTGAATTGCGAAGAAGAGCGCAACGCAAGCGGCCAGCCAATGACGCCGCGTACACCTCCACAATAGGAAAAACAGCAATACCGCATTAACCGCATGCAAGAATGTGTTGGTGAAGTGATAGCCCCAAGCGTGCGCACCAAACAAACTGGCGTCCAGCATGTAAGAAAGCCAGGTCAGAGGCAGCCAATAGCTTTCGTGTACTCTCGTAAAGGCCCACACCAGACCCGTGCGCGTTATTCCAGCCAGAACGTAAGCATTCTGTGAGACGTAGATGTCATCATCAAAATTGACGAAGCTAAAGGACAGACTATAGGAGAAGAGCAAGAAGCTGCATAGTCCCAAGCCGCAGCCAATCAGCCAGACACTTATGTGCGGCCGGCTACGCCAGTAGTCCCGGATCACCGCCCAGACTGTATTGCGATTTTCGTTGCTCATTTGACTACTTGGCGCGGAATAACATATAATCTTACACAAAGATTGTTTTCGACCCGCGGTTTCATTATTAAGATTTTACCAAAACCCGCTGACTTTCACACGGTAGCCGATTGACCAGCAATGAAGCTGTCCATCGTCATCCCCGCGTACAACGAAGCGCCCACGATTGCTGGCGTGCTGAGGGCGATCGGGGCTGTTGCCATACCATATGTCGAAAAGGAAGTCGTTGTCGTTGACGACGGGTCGACGGATGGCACACGCGAGATCCTGAGCGGCTTGGTGACAGACAATGTCCATTTTCTTCAGCACGAGAAAAACCAGGGCAAGGGTGCGGCCTTGCGCACAGGATTCGCAGCCTGCACCGGCGACGTGATTTTAGTCCAAGACGCGGACCTTGAGTACGATCCACGCGAGTACCCGAAACTTATAGGGCCTATTATCGAGGGTAACGCGGACGTAGTCTACGGATCTCGTTTTGTCGGTGGCGAAAGTCATCGGGTCCTGTTTTTCTGGCACTATCTTGGCAACAGGATGCTCACGTTTGTCTCAAATGCGCTGACGGATCTTAACCTGACCGACATGGAGACCGGCTACAAAGCATTCAGGAGAAGCGTGCTGGAACGCATCCGGATTGAGGAGAATAGATTTGGTATCGAACCCGAAATCACCGCAAAAATCGCAAAACTTGGTTGCCGAATATACGAGGTTGGTATTTCATACACAGGTCGGACTTATGAGGAAGGCAAGAAAATAACCTGGAGAGACGGATGCTATGCCCTTTGGTGTATACTCAAATATAACCTAATGCGCGGTAAGTGAACGGTAGGTTTTGAGCATAATATGCTATTCATATACCACGCGCAGTAGCCGGCGTAACAGCAAAGATGCCGTCGTGACCGTACCGGTGCCTGCACCGGTGCTGCCAGGCGTTACAGGTCTGGCCGTGTTGACGTTCTTGCGCCGTTGACAGTTCCAGAGTTTCACCCGTTGTTGCACCTCCGCCCGGTCAATCGCCCGGGCGCTTTTTCTGCAGTCAGTAGCGGCAGAAGTTCAGCACGAAGGACACGAAAGACACGAAGGGCTGCGCCAAACAGGGAACGTTCAATATCCAACCATTGGTTTCGTTGCGAAGGAAATTCACGAAGAAGAGACAGACATGCCGTTGAGTGCAGCCGGCAAACGAGACAGACTATTTTGCCACAGATGCACGCAGATTCGCGCAGACACAACCGCAGATGTTGTGTGGACGCTAAACGAAACAAGAGCATGTGCTGTTCGTCTGCCATCTGCGCGCATCGACGTGCATCTGTGGCTGGTCGTGCCGGGTGCCTTTGTGAGAAAATCTTTGCGGCGCGGCGCGCCCTTCTACATTGCTGCCATACCGATGAAAGCGGAACGGTGCGCGGTCACCTTCTCGCGCCGCTTTTGCCCCTAACTTCTCAACCACGGATTGCGTCTCACCGATGGCGCCGCGCTAGTCTCCGGCTACTATGCTGCGGCGGCGTGCCGTGAATCGCGAATTATGTTACAATCAGCATTATTGTGAAAGCAGACATGATCGCAACGGAAATGATCACTGTGGCGCACGGCAATGGCGGCACGCAGATGCAGGAATTACTGCGGCGCGTGATCTGGCCGCGGCTGGGCAATGCGATCCTGGCGGAGGAGACGGATGCGGCCGTGTTGCCCGCGCCAGCGGGCGCGGAATTGGTATTCACGACCGATAGCTTTGTGGTGCAGCCGCTCTTTTTTCCGGGCGGCGACATCGGGCATCTGGCCGTCTGCGGCACGATCAATGACGTGGCCATGATGGGCGCGCAGCCGGCGGCGCTGGCGCTGGCGTTGATCATCGAGGCGGGCTTGCCGATGGCCACCCTCGAACGCATTGTGGATAGTATTGCGGCGACGGCCCGGGCGGCCAACGTACCGATTGTTACGGGCGATACCAAGGTAGTGGAAGCCGGCCAGGCCGACGGCGTGTACATCACGACTAGCGGCGTGGGCTGGCGGACGGGCACGGCACCGACGGGTTGGCGCAGTGTACAGGCCGGCGATGCAGTTCTGGTGAGCGGCACGCTCGGGCATCACGGCATCGCGGTGATGGCGGCGCGCGCGCACTTGCCGTTTACGAGCACGTTGCGGAGTGACGCGGCGCCGCTGCACGAGCTGGTGCGCGAGATTGTGGCGGTAGGCGACGGCGTGCGTTGGCTGCGCGACCCGACCCGCGGCGGTTTGGCGGCGGCGTTAAATGAGCTGGCCGAGCAAGTGGGCGGCGCAATCGAGCTGGACGGCGCGGCCATTCCGGTGGCCGAAGATGTGCGCGGTGCGGCCGAAGTGCTGGGGCTGGATCCATTGTATTTGGCGAATGAAGGGCGCTGTGTGGTGATCTGTGCGGCGGCGGTGGCGGATACGCTGTTGGCGCGCATGCGCCGGCACGCGCTGGGCCGCACGGCGCAACGAATCGGCACGGTACGCGCGGTCGGCGGGCGCGGCAGCGTGGTGATGACCACCAGTTTTGGCGGGCGGCGGATGGTGGACATGCCGTCGGGTGAGCAATTGCCCAGGATTTGTTGAAAAGTTTTAGGTGTTAGGTTTTACGTGTTAGGTGCAGAGGTACAAGCGGGAGGCTGACTTATGAAACATGGCATGATGCTGGTGACGATATGGCTTGCGGCAATGCACCTGCCGTGACGTACCCGCTCTGTAATATGCTCCGGTCGAATGCTGACGACAGAAAACGCTGACTTTGCTACAATTTGCATACTATGTAACACATGAACGGCAACAAGTTTCAAGTATCAAGTTTCGAGTTTCAGGCCAATGGCTGAGAGACGCACACTACAAGCGCTGATGCGCCGCGACGGATTTCTGTATCCGGTGCCGCGGGCGCTCAGCGCCGTGCTGTGGTGCGCGGCGGCCGCGGGTTATGTCTGGCTGTTTGACTGGTCACTGCCGCGGCAACCGGCGTATATAGTTTTCATGACCAGCCTGATGGCGCTCATGCTGATCGGCGGACTGGCGCGGCCGGCATGGGTGTTGACGGCCTTGGTGATCGTGTTGCCCGGCTTGACGACGGTCTCGGACACCATCTTCAATCATCTTGGTGCGCCGCAGTTTCTGGGGATTTACGGGCCGGCGGCCTTGGCGCCGACGGGCGCGTTTGTGCTGGCTGTCTGGGCGCGCGCCTGGGCGCGGCGTGAGCCGGCCTGTCAAAATATTGTGCGCACACCGCTGCTGTTGTTTCTGTTCTTGACCTTGGTGAGCGCGCTGCTGTCGGCTTGGCGCTACGGTGAGTTCTGGCCGCTGGCGCAGCAGGCGTACAGCGAGCAGATTGTCAATGCGGAAGGATTGTTAAGCACGGATGCCTATGGCAAGATTGCCTGGACGGTTGCGAATTATTGCACCGGCCTGCTGCTGTTACTGGCGGTGGTGCACACGGCGGCGGAAGCGCGGCGGCGCGATGGGACCGTGGAGACGGGTGCGTGGTTGCTGCGCCGGATTTTTGTGCCGCTGTGCATCGGGATGGCGGCACCGGCCTTGGTCGGGATGCATCAGACGGTGAATGTGTGGTTCGGCGCGAATCGCGTCTATGTCTGGCCGTGGATGAACCGGATTAACGCAACGTTTTTCGATCCGAATGCGCTGGGCAGTTTTATTGTGATTGCGGTGCCGTGGGTGATAGGCGGGTTCGGGTTGCTAGGTTTGGCGCGGCGCGGGCAGCGGATGGTTGGCGCGCTGGCGGTGCTGGCAGGGATCAGTTTGGCGCCAGTGCTGCCGCGGCTGTGGGCGTTGAGCGCGGGCATGCCGGGGTGGCAGCGCTATGCGGGGGTGGCGTGTATTTGGCTGACGGGGTG
>Ga0268276_1001081_pt1 | contig 28618 bp, 29 predicted proteins | sample saktaG_4_FD_190145 | JGI IMG/M metagenome (GOLD analysis project Ga0268276, IMG submission 190145) | Saline water microbial communities from Sakinaw Lake, British Columbia, Canada - sak_2010_1_5_45m | ecosystem: Environmental > Aquatic > Non-marine Saline and Alkaline > Saline ...
AGCGTCGCAAAATTTTTATCTGCCTTTTCTAACTTTTTAATCACTATCATGGAAATTAGGCTCAAATAAGGCGTGGGCACGCAGTCGTCATCAAGAAAAAACAGATATTTTCCAGTTGCATTTTTAGCTCCGATATTTCTGGAAACAGAACTTCCCCTCCTTTCTGCATTTTTAAAATAATTTATTTTTATCCCCTTTGTGGCGTATGCCTGGTCCGACAATTCTTTGACCACTTGCTCTGTGCTATCTGTTGAAGCATCATCGATTATAACTATTTCCTTTATGGAAGACCTCTGCTGTAATAAAGCATTAACGCAAACCGACAAAGGATTATACTTATAATTTTTTGAACCTTTAGGAAACGGGCACCTGTTGTAGGTCGGAATAACAGCGCTGATATCTTCTTTTCTCTTCCTTGCATTTATCTTAAAATTCAAAAGATAATCTATTTGGTAGAAATCCTTTCTAAATTCCTCCCGTAATTGATCTTCTGTAAATCTGGGTTGAGGATTAGATTTTTCGCTGGTTTTTATTGCTTCTAGCATATGAAATTATATAAATTACCGCCCTTGATGGCCCAGGGATTTCTGCCCTAATTATAAGGGACAGTAAACTGTCAATTACTCGTATTTTAACACAAAAAAGGCCGAAATAACAGATCGGCCCATGGAAAAGAGTAAGATTAAAAACATCGGCAAATTAAGCAGTTTGGCTTTCTTTAGAAGCTCTCGGGAAGATTTTTGTTCTGAAGTTTCTGATCGCGCAACTGCCAGTTTTCCAAAATCTGCTGGTAGGCGCCTTTTTGGAACATTGACGGGCTTTCTGTAATTTGGGGACGGGTTTCTTTGATTAAAAAAACATAGTTATAAAAAACCCAGACACCGAAGATCAGGTCTAAAACTATAAGTAACAATACGACAAAAAAAGCGTATTTACCCAAAATCCATGGTATTCTTTTGAAATTCTTGAGTATAGAAATTAGTGTTGTCTTTGAAATTTTACCTTTCATAATTTATTATTTGGCTAAAACTTGTATTGAAATGCTGGCCGCTATCTGGCCTACGAGCTGTTTTTTGTCAGGTCCCTGGCTTTTCGCGATATTCAAATTTTTTACTTGTACTAAATAGGGCCCGTTTTCAATGGCTTGGATAAATTCAGCTATTTTATAAAAATCTCCCGATAAAGAAATTTGGAAGTTTCCCTGCACCGACGAACCCTGCGAAAATGAAGGAACGGCCACGTTCATATCTAACCCGTAACTAGCCGACGTTTCCTCTAAAAACTTTATAAAATTTACGGGATTGTGAGAGTCAATAAACAACTGGTCTATCCTCTCGAGATTAGATTTATAATCACTATAATTTTTCTTAAAGTTTTCTATATCATTAAACTCCTGCTCTAAAAGAGCTGCGCTGTTCCTGCCAGACGCCAAATCCTTAGACTTTTTAACGATTCCGTTAAACAGGAAAGCTGAAAGGACGACCAAAAACACTGCTAAAAGCATAAAAATCCCAGAAATAATATAAATTTTACTTTTACTTTGCATCTTCTATTAAATTAAAAGTGACATTGAAATTTATGTTTTTAGAATTTATCCAGCTTTCCGGAGAAAAAGATACATTTTTTATTAAAGGCGTCTTTAAAAAATTGTTTTGGAAAGAGATTAAATTGTCCCTGGTGTCGCTAGAACCAGTAATAGATACTGATATTTCATTCTTCTGTGCGTCCTGCTTAGCTCCATTTAAAGAGACGTTTAAAAAAGATACCCCTTCTGGCTTCGAAACAGAGTAAATGCTGTTTATAGCTTCGCTAAAAGACGCCTCGTTAGTGTAAAAAGAATATACTTGGGGTAAAATTTTATTATATTTCTGTATCAGCGCCTCAAATGATGCGGAGTCTGGGGATTGATAATTTTGAGTGGCTTGTTGCAGAGAAAAATTTTGCAGGCTTACCTCCCCTAGAGCAAAAAAATATACAGACAGCAAAACAAGAACCAAAGAAACCAAAAAAGATAGAATGGTAATTGCCAAAATTACTACCAGTTTTTTGACCTGCTCTAAATATAGAGCATCCTTCTCTATCGGCGGTAAAAGATTAATCATGATTTTTTTTCTGGTTTGGAAAGTCTCTAAGAGATAATCCTAAGGCAGTGGTGAATTGCGATGGATCTGGTATTTCAACAGACCCCCTTCTGTTTTTGGGAAAATTTATAAATGGGTCCCCCGCCTCTGCTTCAATTTCCATGTCTTTAGCAATAGAGTTCGCTATTTTTTTAAGGTCGCGCCCGCCTCCGCAAAGGATAACCTTCTTAACAGTGCTGTCGTTTGGAATGTGTTCGTGGGAAGCATGGCTTTTATAAAAATCAGTATATTTTTCTATCTGTCCTGTCAACCTTTCAACCGCTCCTATTTTAGTATTTTTGTTGCTTCCGCCGGCTGACTCCTCTTCAGATGAAAACGAAGCCGAGCTGGCAAAGCGCACAGAATTCCCAGAAAAAATAATGAAATTAGGCCTGTCCTCGTTAAAGTCAATCAAAATTATCGGGTAATCGCTTGTTTCATTCTCGATCAAAGCCCTAGCTATACCCTGAGACTCAATTTCAATGGCTACGGGAATCAAACCAGCCCTCTTAATACAAGAAATATACGAATCAACTATTTTTTGAGACATGGCCACGATAAGCACATCTAAATGGTCTGTGCCATCTTTAATTGGAGCTATTATTTTAAAATCAAAATAAACCTTATCCATTGGTATAGGTATGTAACTTTCTGCTTCCAGTGAAATAGCCATCCTCAACTCATCTTGATTCATTTTCGGCATCTGGATTACCTGGGAAAAAGACTCCTCTTCTGGAAGAGAAACTACTACGTATTTGGTCTTGAGCTTTTCCCCTTTAACTTTACCGCGAATCTGCTTTATGGCATCTGTGAGCCCTGGTTCGTCTTGGACTACCCCATCTTTTATTATCCCAGATTTTAATTCTAGCTCGCCAAAAGACGCTACGGAAAAAGATTTTTTTCCAGTTTTTATTTTAACTAGCCTTAAAGCAAATTCATTAATAGCCAAACTGAAGTTTTTTATTTTCAGGTCTAAAAAGTCAAACATTTATATATTATATTATATTAACCGACAACTTCCAAATTTATCTCCCGCTATTTCTTCTCTTTACCCAAAAAACAACTAAAGCTGCCATTATCAACAAAAATATGAAAATTAACCAGCCCGTGCTTGCGCCGGAGAGCGACTGGAAAGTTCTAGAACTTAGGATGTTTTCTTTAAAATTGGCTGTCAACTGTTGCCCCTCTCCGTTATTGCCCGAATCAGCGCCGATATTTTGCGCGGCTTTTTCTACATCGCCATGAATATCTGGATAGTTGTGCTGAACATTTAAAGATTGCGGAACAAAAGAAGATCCATTCGGCTGCTCTACAAACCCCACAACCATGAGAGGAACTGCGAGGATTATCGCGAAAAAAATAAAAATATAGATATTTACAACACGCATGTTTTTAATTGCTTGACCATGTTATCAGTTGATAACCTGATGATGAAAAAGGAAAATCGGGCGGAGGTGCGTACAAAAGATTAGAATCATAATTATATGAGCTGTATCTGTATCCTGCCACAACATTATTGGTATATCCTGAAGTCCAAACAAAATTATCAAACCAATATCCAAAGCTCATTACTGAACCGTAAATAGTGATATTGTTTTTTATGTTTCCGATAAAAGCGAAAAATTCTACTAATCCATTTTGGGCTACCATAGCCGCATCAATTTCTAAGTTATTAGGAGCATGGTAGGTTACAACAATATCCTTCTGGGAAATTAATCCCAGCACGTTTGAGCCGTCTTTTTCATCATAAGTAATATTTTCAGGAATATATATTGTTGGCGCTGTAGAAGCGTTATAGGGCAATTTGGCTGCAGCCACTGTCACCCTGCCATTGACAATGCCCTCTATCCATGTCTTGTCTTCGATATAAATTATACCATTTGAGGGCAGCGCATGATGATCATATCCGGATAAAATCGTCCTGTTATCATAATCGATATACTCGCTGTGCCACACATAATAGCCGTCCTGCGCCGAAGGATTGTAAAGCAAGCTTGTAACCTTATAAATACTCACTGTCCCGTCGCTGTTAAACACTAAGGAATATCCGTTCTGGTTTGACGGAGGAAGATAAATGCCATTGTTTTCGGCCGAGGTTTTCATGGTAGCTAAGTTTGATGTCAGCGCCGAAAAGTCTATTGCCGGAACCGGATACTTCCAAAAAGCTTGGGTGGATGGAGGAGCTGATCCCCAAACCCCATTTTTTGTAGTAGGACATCCGTCTCCTTGCCAGCTCGGACAAGTATAAGTTGATTTCACAGACTCTATGGGTGCATCAGCTATTGCGTCAAAACGAATCCCATTATTGGCATGTATTCTTCCACTAAATGATTCATCTGTAACATATGCGCATATTCCATCATTAGTTAGAAGCGAATACTGTGCCAATGATGGTATTCCATATTTTACAGTAATGGTTCTTGTTATTGAAGGATTGCTGGTGGTCCAGCCGGTTGACTGAATTGTAACAATTGTCGAGCCGACTAATGGACTTGTTATCAAGAGGCTGTACCTGCCGATTGTTTCTTGAGTGTCCTTATCTATATAATCATGTTCGTAAGGTCCCATTACTGTGCTGGCAGCAGGAACATCTGGCAAGGCGCCTACCCCCTGATAATCAGTATAATCTTCTTCATAATGCGCCAGATGCCATTGGTAATAATTTATTCCGGCTTCTGCAATTTGGAAAGCCTGCTCTCGCTGCATAGAAAGACGCATTAACTGCATCTTTGCTAAAAAGTTCGACACAAGCGGAGGCGTAATAATCAAAAATATGGCTATCACGATTATAAGATAGATGATTATGCCGCCTTTTTGTTCTTTTAAAAAAAACATGTTAATTCCCCAAGTTATCTTTTAAATTTCTTACAGCCACTCCAGCGCTTATAGGAAAAGTACTGTTATCCTGATTAGTGATTTGGTTCTTAATCACCATGCTTATTTTAACAAATCTTATCATGTTTATGTTTATAGGCGGGTAGAGCGGGCTATATGTTGAAGAACCATTGTAGCTGCCATCATAATAATAAAAGGCGGGATCTGAACCATTGGAAACAACTGTGACTACGGGCTTTACAACTTCAGAACCAAGGTCGTATGATAGTGGGCTTCCTGTAGGAATAGTTACTCCTCTATACAAAGTATCGCCGGAAAGGTAATACCTCATTCTGTAAACGAGATTCCCCTCGGTTCTGTAGTTAGAGTAAAAAATTATTTCGTTGTTTTCTGCCTCGGTTATCGAATAAGAACCGCCGTTGCCAATAGCAGCGTTTCTTAATTCATTAGCAAATGTAGAAACAGCTGTTTTTGCTTGTTCAATATTACCCATCGAAATAATTTGTGATTTTGGACTCGTAGAAACAGAAATTAATAAATCAACAGCTACAAGCAGTAAAAGAATGCCGACAGAAACAGAAATAACAACTTCTATTATGGTGAACCCCATTAGAAGTTTGCCGTCCCTAAACCCCGTTGTTTTATTATTTCTTAAAACCATAAATAAAATTTAATACTGCAAAGAAACTTGAAGTACATTATAGCCATCCACTTTTATATTGCTTATTATTTGGGTTTGATAATCTGGCATGGTAACTGTGACCTGATAGCCCTCACCTCCCTGTAAGCCAGCGAACATAGCTTGGCCCGGCGTGAAGCACCCCGAAACATAATTTATTCCAATACTGGTAAGCACCGGGGTTATTGAATCATCTGTTGTTGAAAGAAAAACTTTGTAGCGGATATAGCGATTATTATTGTTGGCTGAATTTGTTGTGGTCCCGGGAACAGAGTAAACATCATTCGGGTCGCTTGTTCCGTTGGGACCAACGAAACTCCACGAATCAGGATCAATAGTACAGGTTGGATAATCTGTCGCACCATTAGAACAATTGGAGGTCGCAATTTGAAACTTGACCTCAGTCGAGGGATCTTGGGAGGTAGGCTCCCAAACTAAATTTGTGTAAGTGGTTGAGTTTGTGCCTGTATCAAAAGTAGAAGAAATTAACCAGGCAGATGGCACATAAAAACTTCCGTTCTTCATCAGTCGCAGTCCGGAAGGCGTGCCGTTGATGCCAACATTGCCGTCGTCTGAAAAATATTTGTTAGTTTCAACAAAGTTTACCTGGCCGGATCCACCAGACCAATCATTCTGTGACCATATTGAGCCTGCGGTATATTTTGTGTCTATATACCCGCCTACAATAAGGGTGGCTTCGAAAGTCGCAGAAATAGTGTGATCTGATGTTAGGTTGCTGAATGTATAACTGCCGATTGCGCCCATAGGGCTTTCGTCTACCGTCACATCCAAAATATGATACCCTTGGTTTGGTGTAATAATAAACAGCTGGTTTGTTCCGCTGTCCACTGAAATACTGCCTGCCGGAGTAATTGTTCCTCCCAGACCCGCTGAAGCTGTAATCGTATAAGTGACGATCTCGGTTTCCTGCCCAGCAAAAGTTAAATCATTGTCCGCATCTGTCATATTATGGTATTCAAACTTTATCCAATCGTCAGAACGTACAGAATCAGACACACGCACCTCGTCGATAATGCCTAAAAATTCTTTGCTGGTTTGCTGCCCCTTTCCTCCTCCGATAGTATAGTAGCTGTCATATCCAGTGTCGTTAGAAAGCGTTCCGTTAGAAACGCTACCGTTAATGTAAATATTATAAGAAGTCCCACTTTTTGTGCCGACTAAATGCGTAAAAGAGCTTGTTGAAACCGTGGCGCTACTTACTGCTACCACATTTTTTGAATGCACGATGCCATATTTAGAACTTTTTGTTTCCACCAAACCTTCTCCATTCATGTAATTAATATAAGAAGAGGCGACATATGAGCTGGGCTTTAACCAAGTTTCGAAAGTATAATTGCCGTTTCCCAAATTTTGCAGAACGCTAGACGGACTCGTAATAGAAATCCTACGGTATGAAGATGAACTTGGGTAACTTGCTCCCCCGTCAATTTGCCCAGCTATTGCTGAAACATTGCTGGCAGAACCTGTGTTAACACCGGCCGTTGAGTCATTGGCACTTAAAGCTGTGCCATTGGGTAAGTGCCATACGGCCGCATAATTTGAATCCCATACTAATTGCGCATTAGTCGGAGTTCCCTCAACTGTCCAATCAGTACTAGCCGATGCATTGCCATAATAAATATAAATAGTCGTTGCGCTTGAGTGAGAAATTACCGGCACCTTTACCCAAAAATTAGCGGTAACCGCAGAACCATTCCCGCCAGACCAGCTCTCGCGCTCGTATTGCAACAGCGCGTTTCCAGTTGCGTCTGTAAATCTAATGTCATATCCGGTGGACAACGCAGAGGACATACTTGAATCTGACGAAACTTTAACTAACACTGGAAAATCTGCGAGGTCAGAGTCAACATTAGTATTTGAAATTGTAATTTTTTTTCTGTGCTGCCAGCCGGAAAGCCATGCAATACTGGGGGTAAAACTTGCTACAATGGCGTGATCGGATGAAATATTTTCGAAAGTGTGATCTGTTACGGGCCCCACAGAAGAACCGTCCACAGAAACATCTTTTACAGAGTAGCCAGAGTCGGACGTAATTTCAAATGTTTTGCTATCACCGCGGTTAGCTGAAATCGTGCCTGAAGGGCTTATTGTTCCATTTGCTCCAGCCGAGGCCGTAATAGCAAAGCTGGAAGGAGGACTCGATGCCTGCAAGTCTATTTGAGCTCCCTCTACAGGATTTCCAGTTGAACCGTCCTTCACTAAAACCAGCAAACTATTGCTTGTCTTCGGCCCTAATATTAAATCGAAATCCTGATTAGTATTTGGAAAAACAGTTATTTGCTGGGAAGGAGATGAACCGTAAATCATATAACTTGACCCTGTGGGAGTCGGCAAGTAGCCGTCCCACTCAACATTTGGCAGAGATATTTTTCCCCCAGAGTCAGAGGTATAAGTATTATCAAACTTATAAACATCCGGCGGAGTGCCGATTAATTTGGAGCCCTTGATATCCATCCCCTGGCTAGTAATGGGCTGGCATGTCTGGCTTAGAGTATTAAATGTGAGGTTGCTTAATTGATCAATTGCAAAACTTACAGAAGTAATCTGGCCATTTAAAATTGTGGCATCTGGCTTTGTGGGGTTTGGATTCCCTTCTGTTATCGGATAGGTTTGGTCGAGTGAATAATGGCAAGACACAGGCGAACAGGTTTTCGTGGCAACAATATGATAGCTATTAGCGCTGTCTGGCAAACCGACCTCTATAACGTTTCCACTGTCATCAGTATAATCTATTAAATCAAGTCCGTTTGGCAAATTGACTTGGCTATTTGTAATGTGCACGGTTGCGTGTCCTATCGGCTGGCCGACAGCGTCAAAAACTTTTATCGCCAACGCTCCCCCATTTTCTAATCCCTCCAATCCTTTGGGGGAAATATTTGTCAAAAAACTATTGGTTGAACCCGTAATTGCGTTTTGAACATAAAGCTTTACTTGCTTGTAGTCAGTATCATTGGGTGCTGTCCCATCAGCCGGGTCATCAATAAAACGGACGACGTAGTATATTTTATAATCAACTCCGCCAAAATTAACAACAAGCGGGTTGGCTTCGTCTGGAAGAGATCCGGGCGGATTTCCCGCCATAGTTCCTATTTGCGAATAAGGTATGTTTCTAGCTATTTCCAGATATTGGTCAGCCAAAGAAGATATAGTTGTCCTTTCCCGGAAATAGGTTATCCCTTTTATCATTGACAAAAAAAGCTGGGATACGCTAAAAGCCAGAATCGCCAATATAAAAACAGCGACCACAATTTCAATAAGTGTAAATCCGGCGTTATTTTTATTTCTAAAACTTGGAATCAATTACTTTAAAATCCAAAGCTCAAATGTCAAATCAAATCCAAATTTTAAAATTCAAAACGTTTTAACATTAGGATTTTAAGCTTGATTTGAAATTTGGATTTTGAAATTTGAATTTTTTACTGTATGGCCGACAGCGATGAATACATCGGTTGAATTATAGAAAAGGCAAAAAATCCAACACCAACGCCCATTATAACTATTAATATCGGCTCTATGGCAGCTGACATTTTTTCTGTTGCGGCTATTGTTTCTTCTTCATAAAACTCAGCCAGCTCCTTCAATATGGTCGCAGTCTTCCCCGTTTCTTCTCCCACTTCTATCATCTCGATTGCGCCAAATGGAAAAATATTCTTATAAGGGACCAAAGTTTTGGATAATCTTTCTCCCTTTTTTATTTTTTCCAAAGACTCTGAAAGGGCTTTTTTAAAATAATAATTTCCAACAGTTTCCGATGTCACCTCCAACGACCTGGTAAACGGGACCCCCGACGCAATAAGAGAGCTCAAAGAACGTATTAAAACCGCGCAGTTATTCATTTTGACGAGCGTAGAAAAAATCGGGAGCTTTAATAAAATAGCATCTTTAGATTTCTTACCCCATGGAGTCCTTAAAACTGCCCACAATAATAACGCCAAGCCAAGAGGAACAATAATTAAAACTGGCCAATATTTTGTTGAAAACTGTCCCGCTCCTATAACCATCTTAGTATAAAAGGGCACTTCAGCGTTTAGGCTCATAAAGAAAGTGTTCAAGCTTGGAAGAACCACGGTTGCGATGATAATACCCACCAGAATTAAAACAATCAAAATAATGCAGGGATAAATCATGGCTCCTTGTATCTTTGATTTTAACTTATGCTCTTTTTCCAATTGCAGAGACAAAACCCTTAAAACGTCTTCCATTGTTCCTGATTCTTCTCCAACTTTTATCATGCTTAGAAAAAATTGAGAAAAAATATTCGGATACAAAGAAAGCGCAGAAGACAGACTGTCTCCCTTATTGATTTTGTCTTTTACCTCGGTTAAAACACTTTTTAATTTCTTACTTTTTGTCTGTTCTATTAAAATATCGACGCTCCTTACAAGAGACAGGCCAGCCACAGTCATAACCTGCAGGTTCTTCACCATCATTATTTTTTCAACAGAAGAAACACCGGAAAGAAACGGAAGTGAAAAATTAATATTTTTTTTATGCTTTTCCGCCTGGTCAACAGCTTTTATCAAAACCATGCCCTCGTCCTTTAAAGACGCGGCGAGCTCATGCAAGTTTTTCGCAGCCATGTTCCCGGTCTTTGTTTGCCCATCGAGAGACTTGGCGGTATAAAAATAATTAGGCATTTTTGTGAATTTAAAATTAAAAAATCAAAATGAAAAATTACAATTAAAAATGTTAAAATTACTTTTTTCCTTTCATCGTTAAAATACTGCTGGCTAAAACATTTGCTATTTCAATTAACTCATCCAATAACCAAATTAATTCATTTTGTTCTCCCTTGTTGGTATCTTTTAAGAGCGTCAGCCACACCTTAGATTCATTCGCTGATTTCAGAGAATGGGTAAAAAAATTAATAAAATCCTTTTTAGAGCTGGCAGAATTTGCTTCGACATAATTAGCCAATACACTTGTGCCACTCCTCAAAAGCTGTTTTCCCATTACATTACATACAGAATCTTGTGGCAATTTATCAATAAATTTTATTAATCGTAAAACCCACGCGTATAGTCTATTTTTAAATTCATTTTTAAATTTTGCACTGTCATTTTGCATTTTGATATTTACATTTTCAATTTACTCCGTGATAACTCTCAACACCTCTTCTATCGAGGTTATTCCCTCAGCAGCTTTTACAAATCCATCTTCTGTCATCGTTCTCATGCCCTCTTTTCTGGCCTCATCTGCAATGATACTAGTAGAGGCTTTTTGCACAATTAATTCTTTTATTTTTTCTGTAACAGGCAAAACCTCGAAAATTCCCAATCGTCCCTTATATCCGTCGGAAGATTCTTTTGAGGGCTTAGGCCTGAAAAAATCGACATCTTTCATCGTATCTTTCGCGCCCACCAGTTTCTCTCCTTTTAAAATTGTCAGAATCCTATCTAAATCGCAGTATTTGGCTAAATTATCCAATTCAGCCTGATTCAACTTATATGGCTCTTTCTTGTCTGCAAATTTCCTTACAAGGCGCTGAGCAATGATTAAATTTAATGTTGAGGAAATTAAAAACGGCTCAACCTTCATATCAATTAATCTGGGTACAGCTCCGGCGGCTGATGTCGTGTGTATGGTAGATAAAACTAGGTGGCCTGTTAAAGCAGCGTTAATAGCCAAACTGGCAGTTTCGCTATCTCTAATTTCTCCAACCATAATAATGTCAGGATCCTGTCTGACCAAAACTCTTAATCCGGCAGCGAAAGTAAGCCCTATCTTGGCATCTACCTGCGTCTGGTTTATCCTGGGCATTCGGTATTCTATGGGGTCTTCGATTGTTGAGATATTAACGTCCTCGGTGTTTAAAATCTCCATCATAGTATAAAGAGTCGTTGTTTTTCCAGAACCAGTAGGGCCGGCTATTAAAATCATTCCGGAATCCCTTTGCAAGTTATCTTTCGCGTGCTGCAACGCCGCACCGTTTAAGCCAGAGCCCTCCAAAGTTAGGGCCTTAACATCTTCAGACAATAACCTCATCACAACTTTTTCTCCGTTGTAAACCGGCAGAATAGATACCCTAACTGAGTATTTATAATCTTCGGTTTCAATTTTAAACCTTCCATCCTGGGGGAGCCTATGTTCGTCTAATTTCAAACTTGATAGAACTTTTATTCTAGCCACAATCCCGAGCGCAGATGAAATGGGCAAGGTCATTACAATATGCAAAATCCCGTCAATTCTGTACCTTACAACAACTTCTTTTTCAAGCGGTTCTATATGCACATCAGAAGCTCCCTGCAAAATAGCGTGCTTCATCAACGTATCAACGACTTTTATAATTGGCAGTTCTTCAGCGGCCTTTTGCAATTTTTCTTCCCCCTCAAAAACATTTTGCTCTTTTATGTGCTTTATATCTCCGGCTTCTGTATCAATAATGTCTTTAAATTCAGTTTCTAGTGTTTTTTGATATTGATACAGCGCGTTTTTTATACCCTCTGAAGTAGTTAGCCTTGCCAAAATTTTTAAAGAAGGATCTGTTTTCTTGATAAACTCAATGGTCATTAAATCCTCCGGGTCTAGCATGGCAACTTCAAGATTATTTCCTTTCTTGCTGAAAGCAACGATGTTGTGAACTCTGGCGATTGATTCTGGAATTATCTTTAAAACATCCGGAGGAATAATCTCGTTTTCGAGGTTTATGAATGGAATGCCTAAAATATAGGCTTCAATTTTTATTAATTCTTTTTCTGTAATTAATCCTTCAGAAACTAAAACATCGCCAATCTCCTTTTCAGATTTTTCGCCTTCTTTTTTTGCTTTCTCAAATTTTTTCTCATCAATCAGCCCGGCATCCAGAATAAATTTTTCTAATTTTTTAGAATCAACCTTCATTTTTCACTAATCTTCACGAATCACGAATCTTCACTCGAAACGAATATTCACGAATCGCGAATAAAAAATTCGTGATTAGTGGAAATTCGTAAGTTTTCAAAATTCGTGATTGGTGCAAATTCGTTTTATCCCAGCCCTAATTTCTCTTTTACCTTATCTACAATATCGCTGATTTTTAAATCTGATTTGACTAAAAAACCACAACCCATTTTTTTAATTTCTTCTGCGTAGCCAGCATCTGTTAAATTGGTTAAAAATATAATTTTCACACCCTTATCTGTCTCTTTAAGTTTCTTTGCCATTTCAATACCATCCATTTTAGGCAACAAAACATCAGAAAGAATTACATCTGGTTTCTCCTGCTGAGCCACGTCTACTGCGCTTTCGCCGTCCCTTGCTGTGAATATAGTGAATCCTTCGCTCTCAAACTTTATTTTAAGTATAGAAACAAAATCTTCGTCGTCCTCAACGATTAAAACTTTTTTGTCTATTTTTTTTACCATGTTTTGATTATTATTATCTATTTTATCACTATTCTGCGCTATTTAACAATCTGTTTTCACCCAACGGGTAGCTCAATATAAAACGTCGAACCCTTGCCTTCTCCCGCCGATTCTGCCCAGACTTTTCCATTGTGCAATTTAATAATTTGGGCTGACAAATATAGCCCGACACCTGTTCCTTTTGCTGTTTCTTTGGCCTCTTTAGTTCTTTCAAACTGCGTTTCGAAAATAGTTTTTATTTTATCTTGAGGAATACCAATGCCGGTGTCCGAAATTATAATCTTCACAGTGCCGCTGTTTTCTGCTCTTATATCAACACCGCCTTTTTCTGTGTACTTGATTGAATTATCAACAACATTAAACAATGCCGACTTTAATTTCTCTCTATCAGCTGAAATTACAAAAGTTTTTTCCGGTTTTTCTAATTTTAAATAAATTCCTTTTGACACTGCCTGATACGAAAGCCGATTAACTATTTCGTCTAAAATGCTAAAAAGTTCAATACCCGGCTTTAACGAAACAACCCCCTTGCCCATTTTAAACTGCTCTTCATCTAAAAAGTTGCTAATATCTCTTACTTTTTCCTGCGCCACAACTTCTATTCTTTTAAGCACATCCGCCGATTTCTTGGGCATCTTCCCGAAATTCCCGCCCAGCAAAAGGTCTATGTAACCCATAATTACAGTTAAAGGATTTTTCAAATCATGCTGAGTCTGCCTTAAAAAATCGTTTTTATATTTATCCAAATTTTGTAATTCCAAATTAGCTTTCTTCTCCACCACGTATGCCTTTTCAAGCTCTTTGCTAATTTCCTCGATTTTCTCCCTTTGCTCAACTTCTTTAATAACACTCCTGATGAGGAAGACCCCAGCGACAATAACCGAAATCAATATGACAACGTTAAAGGAAAAATTCTGGGTACCAATTGATAAAAAAGTATTTATGAATAAGATGACACAAAGTACAAAGACAAATAATTCGGCTGCAATAACTTTAACATCAAACAAATGATGCTTAATTATGGCATACGAGAAAGCGAACACTAAAAATAAAATAGAAAACGAACCTAGGTCTGCCGCATCCTGGTAACCCAATAAAGGGATTAAAATGTTTGTAGAAAATCCGAAAACTGCCGAAATCGCAAAACCTAAAATTACATAATAGACTCTAGCCTTATCTTCTTTAGAAGATGTTTTGCTCTTTTTAGCCAGTATGGCTATCGAGAGCAGCGTAAAAATAAAAAAATTAACTATGTGAAGAAAATATAAGGGACCATAATGGGTTATCCTAGACGATCCCAATATAACTTCGTTTTGATCCACAAGTGGCGTGAAAAGAGTGATTAGAAACAGCAGGGCGACTTCTAGCGCTATTAAATAATGCAACCACTTTTTAATGACAAAATTTTCTTCTGGGAACACAAGTATAAACTCAAAACCAAAAAATAACAACAACGTTGTCACAGCAAAATTGAATCTTCCCACGAATAAAATCCAATTGGCAGTATAAATATTATAAAAAACAAATAAACTAACGAGCCAACCAGCAATGCCTATAATAAAAAGGAGAAAATATTTATTTACTTTTCTACTCGGGCTCTGAGAAAAAACCCAAAAGCCTAAACCCAAGCTCGTTGTTATAGAAACTAGATAAGAAATAAAATTTAAAGAAATAATCTGCATAGATCACTGAGTTTTATACAAAAAATCTGCCCCACACGCTTCTTTCCACTCATCTAAACTTGATATTGCGGTTTCTTCTAAATTATTTTCTATTATTGCTTTTCTGGCTAAAGAGAAATATGGCATTGCAACTAAGGCACAACCAAATTCTCCTTCACTAATCTTTGCGTCCTTGAACCCAACTAATATTTCTTTGTATTTAATATTTTGAACAGCCCCTATTTTTAAAACACTTTCGGCAATATCATTTTTTATTTTATTCTTTTGCTCCTCGCTATCTTTTTCTATTAATCTGCCAGTGTCCTCCATCAAGAGAACCGCGCTCTTTTCTCTGTTTTCTGGAATACCAATAGCCACGGCACAATAAATGTGTGCCGGACCCTCATTGACTATATAGCGCCCCGCACACGGAACGTGACTACCGGGTATAAAGGGAAAATGCCTTTCATCTCTTGTGCCAAAAAGAGATACCGCTGCCTCTTCAAGAGATTTTGTGCTGTAAATTGGGATGTTGCCTTTCTTGGTGAAGCCCAATATGTCATCCTTATAATTGGTTCGCGCAACGTCATATCCAAAAAGCAAGCCCTGCGGACCCAAGAAAGAGGAAACAATTGTCATATTTATTTGTCCTATATAAGCAGATTCCGCTTCTGCAACATCATAAGAAACTATCGAATCAAGTACATGAGAGCCTTCATGAGAAAATCGTCTCAGAGACCTGCCGACGCTCAAAACTAAAGCACCCATATAACATTTTCCACTCGCTCCTGGACTTTTGAACCCATCACAGTAAAAGTCATAACTGCTTATGGCTCCGGATAGTATATTTTTTATATTCATAAATTTGATTTATTTTAAATCAAAAAGAACGCCAATTCGCCTATTGAGATATTATAACATAAAAATTGAAAAAGTTATGCACAAATAAAAGAACCGGGGGCCAGACACTCGTGGTCTGGCCCCCTAGGCGATCAGTGGAGCATTCGAGACAGATGCGCCAAGATCCTGGCGCTCTCCCTGGGAGATTTGTTCTGCATCACCTTCAACGCAGGAACGAAATCCTCTAGGAACAGGAAAGCGATCCCCCTATCGGTCTCCAGGAACTCGCAGAAGCCCAGAGCCCTGCAAATCCTGTACATTGGGGACTTCCTAGCCGTCCACGTGAGCACAGCGGCAACGCCCTCCTGACACGCCCTCTCAAAGGCAAGACGGGTAAGCAGAACGACGGGGGAAAAACCCACTCCGCTATCCCGCCTTATCCCAGTCTCGTCGAAGAAAAGGATGTCACCACGGTCTCCGAGCGCCTCAGCCACTGCATCCTCGTAGCCACGCACGTGTCCGTCTGAGGCAATGTACTGGGAGAGTCTCTCGGCGCCTCCAATGAACCCCAGGCAAAACCCCACTACCTCGTGGAGCGGATTCTCCGAGAGCAACAGAGTGCAAACCGACGGAGGCTCCAACTCGCGCTCCATGCGCCGTCTGAGTTGCCTCTCTCCGTGAAAGTCCAGGAGATTCCCTCCGCACGCACACCGCCTTGCGGTCTCCTCTATAGGGAGAACCTTTCCACATTCGTCGCACACAAACCCCTCTCCCCAAGTGTCCTTGCTGCCGAATACGGCCTGGAAGCAAGAAACGAAACCCTTCCACAAGGTCGCGTCTCCCAGCAAGTGCTCCCTAGTCAGCCTCATGAAGTTTGGTGGAATCTCGATAGGAGAATCCTCGTTGGTGAAAAGAGGCAGTCCGTCCGAAACTTCCGCCAGGTACTTGCGAGCGGCACTGGTAGTCATGGCAGAACTCCTTGATCTCTGTGCACGGAATTTACCTTTTCAAAGACGAGAATAACCTCCTCATCCCCGAAAAAGTATTCTCATCACGCTATTGACAGTTTATCAATTATAACATCAAAAGTCAAGATTATCAATTAGAATGAAAATGCTGCCAACAAAAAATCCGCCCAGCGCAAAACGCATAGGGTGGGTTTTATATTCTCGCTACTTTAGGTTTAATCTGCTTTTCACCCTGTCAACAACTTCGTTCACGCTCAAATCGGATTTTATAATATATTCTGTTTTCGGCACAGCTTCCATGGCTTTGCTTATATGCTCTCCGTCTTTCATATTGGTCAAAAAGATAATGGGCGCAGTGTTTTTTGCTTCCTGAAGTTTTTTGGCAGTTTCTATGCCGTCCATTTTCGGCATAAGAATATCCATTAAAATCAAATCCGGCTTTTCTTTTTCTGCCGCAGCCACCCCCTCCTCTCCGTTTTGAGCTGTAACAACAAAAAACCCTTCAGAAGAAAAAGTCTGTTTTAAAATCCAAAGAAAATCCCTGTCGTCTTCTACAATTAAAATTTTTTTGTTGGTCATCTTAATTCCGATTACCTGTATATATTTATATTAATCCTGTCAAGCGATAAAATCAAATACCTTAAAAGCCGGGTGTGGATAACTCGGCTTTTGTCTACGACTTATTTCTTGCTTTCCTTGTGCAAGGTGTGCTTCTTACACTTTTTGCAAAACTTTTTTAGTTCAAGCTTTTCTTCAGCTGTTTTTTTTGTCTTTTTTGTAAAATAATTTGTTGTTTTACAAACAGTGCATGCTAACTTTGTGAATGGTTTTTTTGTTGCCATAGATTTGAAACTAATTCTCACGAATACTTAACGAATTTTCGCGAATCACGAATTTATTTTTTGTGATTTGTGCGTATTCGTTTTTAGTTCGTGTAAATTCGTGAATTATACTGAGCCGATGCGCAGATTTGCACTGCGGACCTTTCCCTTCGCTTACACCTTTTTTTACAAAAAGGGCTAGACTGTATCTTGAACTTTGTAAAAGTCCCCCCTTGTCAGTCGTTCGGGCGCAATAGCGCCACGGTCTTGGCCCCGTTAAGCGTGGCTATTAACCGTTATTGGGGATTCATTGTTAAATTTCTTTAATAATGGGCAGGAATCTTGCGACCCACCAAGGGAATGCTCTTCTAACTGAGCTACATCGGCAATAAACTGACTAATATATTTCTTAATTTTGTATTTCCATAAATAACGGTTAAAACACCGTGTTCGCTCTTGTTTCGATACGAGCCCAACTTTCCAGTAATCGTAACTATGGGTTTATAAAATTGTTTTTCATCAATTTTTAATTCTTTTATCCAGTATCCATGCGCCTCCTGCATGTCTATGTCTGTAAAAGTGTGCAAATGGAATTTTAAATCCTTTTTATTTACGTTAAAAAATTTAACTAGAAATTTTATAAAAATACGGATTAGGGCTGGATCTGAATTGCCTATTCTCACGGCGTTCTTGTTTGCCTTGTTTCCTTCTCCCCAATATAATCCTATCCCCATCCCGAATAACTTCGCTTCTTCAAAATTCTTGGGCAAGGTGAACCTGAAAGGGTCTCCATTCGGATTGCATTTTATATAAACAGCTTCGCTTATTGTTCTCTTGGGAATATTATATTTTTTAAACCAATAATTTATTCCTCGTTCTGAACATTCAAATATTTTTGCAATATCTGCTACTGATTTTTTATCTTTTAGGTATAATTTTTCTAATTTATTTTTTGTTAAATCTTTCATAATAACAGTGGCTTTATCTCATTATACAACACTGTTATCTTGTGTTCAACCTATTTCTAGTAGAATAATAGGTCTATAACTGGTGGGCAGAGCAGGACTTGCACCTGCGAAGGGGAAACCCCGACAGATTTACAGTCTGTTGCCTTTGCTGCTCAGCCATCTGCCCATATTAAAAATAGTAACACAAAAAATTCCCTTATTCAATGACCTTACCGTGCGATTTTTTCCATTCGTCTGTTTTTTTATGGTCCCCTGTAAGTAGAACTTTCGGCACTTGCCAATCCTTTTTACTTGCCCTGAAGACTTCTGGACGCGTATACTGCGCATATTCTAAAAATCCGCCAGATTTTGAGATTCTTTCTTTTAATAGCGCTGGCTTTCCCAAAACTCCGGGAATTAATCTTGAAATTGTTTCTATGGCTACCATTGCCGGCAATTCCCCGCCCATTAAATCATAGTCTCCAATAGATATTTCCATGTCTGCAATTCTTTTTGCCACTCTTTCGTCGACGCCCTCATATCTACCGCATATAAAAATTATTTGGTCTAATTTTGATAGCCTATAAGCTAATTTTTGATTAAATTGTTTGCCCCTCGGCGTAAAAAGTATCACCTTCGTTTTTCGTTTTTGTATTTTGGATTTGGAAATTGTTTTGGGTTTTGGATTTTGGATTTTGGATTTTAGGGCGGCAACCGCTTTATATATCGGCCCAACCTGCAATACCATCCCTAAGCCACCCCCGTATGGCCTGTCGTCAACTGTGCGGTGCTTATCGTTCGTCCATTTTCTCAGGTTGTGCACGTTAACTTTTATAAATTTTTTTACTTGAGCCCGCGCAATCAAACTCTCGCCCAAATAGGACTTAAACATTTCCGGAAAAATTGTAATAACATCAAACTTGATCATTTTATTAAAACGAAAACGGCGCCATCTTTATAATAGCACCGCTCTCGGTAAAATGTAAGATTTACAAGTTACAAACTGATGTTATCGATTTCGTCTGAAGAGGATTCTTTCCTCTCAACTCTTGGAGCACGTCCGCCTTCTGGTTCCTCAATTTTGAGGTTCACTCTGGCGTGGTTCTTCAATCCGACAATGCGGACTAAGTTCCTGATTGCCTTGGCTGTTGATCCTTCTCGGCCGATTATTTGGCCCATATCCTCTGGGTTTACTTTCAAAGAAAGCAATACTCCCATTTCGTCAACTTTTCTTTCAACTTTGACGTCTTTAGGATTATCAACTAACTCCTTGACAACGTACTCAAGAAATTCTTTGTCATTATCTTTTGCCATAATTTCCTAAGTCTTAATTATCATTAATCTTTACGACCTTTTTGTTATACCTCTATTATACTTTTTAAATGTTGGTTGTCAACTCCTCGCTTTGCGGAGTAATCGTATGTCAGTGTGAAAATTAATTTCAACAATATCTTAACATGTCCGCAAAGTAAAGAGTCGATACTTAAAAAGGCGCTTGGGTGATTTCTTCTAATTGAGCCTTAATCCCGCCTAGCGGGATTATTTTACTCTACTATTCGCTATTCCGAGCCGAAGCAAGGAGGGCGGAAATAGAGAAGAAATCGCCTAAACGCCCCTGTCCACCGTTTTTACCCTATACTTTATTATACCACATATAACTATTTAGTGTCAATGGTTTTACGCGAAATTCCCTAACAACTAAAAAACCCTGATAAAAGAGTTTTTTAAATACAAAAAATCTATTTATGCATTTGACTCTTCCTTCGCCTGATTGGGTTCCTTAGCGGTAACGGGCTCTTTTTTTTCTTCGGGTGTTTCTGTTTTTTCTTCGGCTAGCTTTGCTTCCTCTAGTTTTATTTCAGGATCTTTCGGCTCTTCCTTTTTTTCTTCTACTGGTTTCGGCTCTTCTTTTGGAGCTTCTGCGGGATTTTCTTCTGCTTTAATTTCTGCTGGTACTGGCTGTACTGGCGTTTCGGTCGCGGGAGCCGGGGCTTCTGTTGCTTGTGCTTCGGTGGTGGCAACTGGAGCTACTGTGGCTGTCCCTAGGCTGCCTTCGGCAGCCGGGATCCCAGTCGCCTCTGGCGACTTAGGGAGTTTTTTGGATTTTTTTGAAACGTTTATTTTTTTGTCATCAATAATCTTTTCCGAAACCAGCAAGTTGTGCACCGAAGCAGATGGCTTTGCCCCCTTTGAAATCCAATATAAAACTCTGTCTTTTTTAAAATGTTTCTTTTTGGTCAGGGGGTCAATGCTTCCAACTATTTCAACAGCATTTCCGCCCTTGGCGGTTTTTCTTTTATCAATAACAATCACCCTAAAAAATGGCTGATTTTTTTTACCTTTTCTTCGTAGTCTAATGGTCAACATGCGAACGTAGTGAGCACCCCGCCCTCTAAGCTGTTAGCTAAAAAGCAGGGTGAACAATTTATTATTTTACTTTTATATTTTTATTACCATCCTCAAATAGCATAGAGGGCGGGGTGGGCTCGTTGATTAACTCGCCCATTTCTTAACGTCGAGTGCCAGCTCTGCAGCTGCTGCTTCGGCTTCTTGCTTGGAAGAACCCTCTCCTTCTGCAACTAACTCATCACCTAAATACACTCCCACAATAAATTTTTTGTCGTGATCTGGTCCGGATTCTTTGATTACTTTATAGCTTGGCGTTATTGATGTTTTCTCTTGCGCTTCTTCTTGAAATTTTGACTTTGAATCTTTATAAGATCCGTCTTTTATTATGCCGGACAAGTTGGTCAATAAATATTTTTGGATAAACTTATCGCAAGGCTCGTACCCAGAATCCAAATAAAGCGCGCCTAAAAATGCTTCGAATGTGTTGGCTAAAATATATGCTCTTGCCTTTCCGCCCTCTTTCGCTTCTCCTTTTGAAAGCAAAAGAAAATCATTAAATTCCAAATCCTCTGCAACGCTGGTCAACATTTTGGCATTTACAAGAGCCGCCCGCCAATTGGTCAAATCCCCCTCTGCTTTTTCTGGAAACTCCTTAAAAAGGTGCTCTGTCACGATTAATTCCATAACCGCGTCTCCTAAAAATTCTAATCTTTCATTATGCTTTAACTTTGAATTTGGGTTCTCGTTTAAATAAGACCTGTGCGTGAAAGCCCGAGTCAAAAGCTCTTTGTCTTTAAAATGCAAACCTAGTTTTTTTTCTAAAACTTCGAAATCTGATGACATTATGATAATGGCATCACCCCGCCCTCTAAGCTTTTGATTTTATTCATTTAGCATAGAGGGCGGGGTAAGCTCACTACTGTTCGCTTAACTGCTTGTATACTGTTCCTAAAACCCCGTTTACAAATTTTCCAGACGTCGGTCCAGAAAATGCTTTTGCGAGTTCTATAGCCTCATTTATTGCAACCTTTGGCGGGACCTCCTCTTTGTTTGAATATAATAACTCTAAAAGCCCTATTCTTAAAACATTCCTATCAATCATTGATATTTTATCAATGGGCCATTCGGGGGCCGCTTTCTCAATTATTTTATCAAGCTCTGGCATGTGTTTTTGCACGCCGTCAATTAACTGCCATATGAAGTCCAGCTCTTCTAATCCTGGACCGAAGTCTTCAATATCCCGCTGGGCTATCTCTTTTAATATTGGTTTCTTGCCATAAAAATCCCACTCGTAAAGTGATTGCAGAACTATACTTCTTGATAGGTGCCTAGATGCCATAATTTCTAATTTTTCAATTTTTCAATTTTAAAATAATGACCAAATGTCCAAATTTTTAAAAATTAAAACATTAAGAAATTATTTTAAAAATTACAAAATTAAAAATTTAAAAATTACTTCTTCGACAACTCTTCTATCGTCAGGGGTTTTTCTTTCGCCGTCTCTTTTTCCGCAGCTTTTATTTCTTTTTCCTTGTGCTTCTTTTCTTTTTTTGTAAGATTTGCCAAAACATCAATGACTTGCTGGCCCTTGTAAAATCCGCAATTTAAACAAACCGAGTGTGACAAAACCGGTTTTTTGCATTTTGGGCATACATTTAAATGCACACGCTTTATGTGCTTGTGCATTCTTGTCTTGCCCACTTTTGATCTTGTATGACTATGTCTCGGAACTGCCATGTTCTTATATGACTTTTATATTATAACAAACAGTAAGATTTTGCAATAGCTTGAGGCGGCTCTTCGGAGCCGCCTCAAGCTATTCTTTTAAAATGGAGAAATTTCCCTCCAGTCAGGCACGCCAGATGGGTTGGTTATCCTGACACTGCCTTCAGCAGTGCAATAGCCGGCATCATCTGTAACTGTAAGCGTTGGCGAATATATTTTAGGAAGAGGAGTAGCGGGAGCAGGAGTATAAACATGGAAGTTATTACCCTTTTTTACAATATCGCTGCTGCCGTCACCAAACTGCCACTCATAAGTGTTGTTATTTCTTTGGGCATCAGTGCACAAAACATAGGGCGGGTTATCGTTTTCAGGGCACCAGCAATGATATTGAGTGCCGTCAGTGTTGTAACAAGTTGAAAGGTCAATGAACGAGACCATGAGACGTCCGTTTACCAAAGGAGCTGATGCTGGAGACAACACAAAGCTTGGGAAGGGGTAAGCATGGGCTGGGGTAGTAAAGTTATCTTCGCTTGTTGTCCAAGCAGAACTTCCGTGATCGTTGTGAACCCTTACTTTCCAGTAGTATGTTTTACCAAAATTAAGCTTACCTACTTGCTCTCCAGATACAACCGATAGTTGCTGTTCGTTGGACGTCCCAGATGGATTCGATAGATTGTCTACCGTCTTATCCCATACCGGAGAACCGTCTTCGTTGTCATATACTTGAAAATCAAAACTTGTTTCAAGGTCGTTGTCAGCGTCATTGTACGTCCATTTGAAAGATATTGACCCTACGCCTGCGCCGTATCCGCAGTAAACTGGCTTTATGTTTAATGAATCAGCTTCTGGAGGAGCATTCAAAAGATTAGCTGAGCAAGAAAAGCCTACGCATATCCCTGCCCGCTCTACTGATCCTGGCAGACAAGAAATAGTATATTGAGGCTTATCTAAAGTATTTGCATTAAGACATATCCCTGCCCGCTCTACTGATCCTGGCAGACAAGAAATAGTATATTGAGGCTTATCTAAAGTATTTGCATTAAGACATATCCCTGTTTGGCCGTTTGTGCCAGCTATTCCCTCTGCCCCTCCCATTGCTTCTGACGGACAATCGCAATTAGAAACCATAACTTGTCTAGTTTGGTCTATTATTTCGGTCCAGCAACTAGCAGTCGGAATACCATCTATTTTCCAACAAAATGTGGTAGAACCGTAAACCCGCACATTATTGAGTCCGTTTTTTATATTATTGGGAAGAGTAAATCTATTTGAAAAACTTGCCGTCCCGGCCGCCGGCGGTTGCGCCGACCAGTCCTCTACACGTGATGTGCCAACCTGTATTCTGCTACCATCTTCAGCATCCATAGAAAAGAACAAATCTATAGGCTGATACGGATTATTTATACAAGCTACAATCCCTACTGTCCCCTCGACCACTAAGGTGCCATTGGGCATACAAATTGTTACTGCGCTAGTTAAAGGAGGATTGGGGCCCTGATCATAGGTGGTAGGACGATTCCAAAAAAGCGACAATATACTAGGGTAGTCAACGCTAACCGAACAATCATCAGACTTATTTTCTGAGCCAGAAACAACCTTTACTGTTGCGGTATAAGTGCCGGGAACGCCGAAAGAATTAATGCAATCTTTCGAACAACCTGTGGTGCAGGCACAAGCTCCCGTCCAAGTATAAGTATAAGAGCCCGTGCCCCCAGTTGCAGTGGCGGTAAATGTTACTGGCGATTGGGATAAGATAGGATTAGGATTGGCAGAACAAGAAACATCTAGGGCGGCATACACAACTTTATTTGTAAAGAACAGGCCGAATAGCAGGAAGAAAAAGATTAATGAAAATGATATGGCCTTTTTCATAGCTTTGCCCCATTAAATTTAACAGGGCGAATTTTAAACTTATAAACCAAAAACGCAACAACTAACAATATCAACAATATAATTATCGCGGGTATTAAATACAACAAAAGCTTTTTAAGTTTCGCTTCTTTCTCTATTTGTTTCGCCTCATTTGAAAATATTGGCAGATCAGCTGTATGCTGGTCTAAAACGTTTTCACCCTTGGTTAACTTAGCTTCAATTCTGGGAGAAATTAAATCTTTTTCAACTGGAATTGTTATTACAGAAGTAAGTATGTGAGGGTTTAAAGTAATATCTTTTGAGGTTTTAGCAACAACATTTCCCAAATTATCATAAACAGCAACTTCTAATTTTCCCGCGCCTATATTGCTAAGGTCAGCCGGGCCAACAGAAGTTATGGTTATTTCCATATTCTCGCCCGCCCCATAACTGTCTTTATCTGTTTTAATATACAATACCTTGCCTCCCTGGCCCTCAACCACCCAACGAAAATATACAATTCCAGAAATCTGCTGGTTGTCTTTATAAAGCTTGACTTCTGCTAAATATGATTCTGGCGCGCTAATGCTTGGCATTTCTAATCTAATTTCTTTCGTCTCTTCATTTTTAAAAGTTATCGGCTTGTCTTGATACTCCTTGGCTAGCGGCATATTAAACTGCCTTTTAAAAATCTTTATTCGGGGGATAACAGTAATTTCTTTGCCTAGGTTTTTAACACTAAAGATGCCTATTATTTTTTCTTCAGGCCCAATTGTTATACCTATTCCTGGCGGAGAATCTTCTCCTTCAAAAGAAACCTTGGCGGAAATGGGAATTATTTCTAAAAATTTGTTTTCTCCTTTTAGGGACACTGTTTTATCTTCCCAGCCCAATTCTGAGCCTTTTGAGGTTATTATCTGGGCTCTCAAGGTATAATCTCCGTCAATGATATTTTTGGGATATTGAAAAGCAAACGGTTTGGTAATTTTTTGCCCAGGAGCAACAAAAAACATCTCTTTAGAAACCCCCACATCAAGCAAACTGATAAATCCTTTAAATGCATCTCCTTGTAGCAATTTAATTTCGTAGTTTAAGTCGGTTAAATAATATTTTTCAGAATTCCAAATTGTAAATTCTCCTTTAATTTCATTGTCTTTGATTCCACTTATATTCAACTCTGTCACAAATATTCCCGGCGCAAGGTCAGCATTAGCTGAATTTGAAAAAAATAAACCAAAAACCCCAATTAAAGAGATTAAAAACAAAAATTTAAATTTTTTGCAGAATGAATTAAACATATCCTAAAATATAAATTGAGGCGTAAGAAGCATCTTTCCTTTTATATTTAGTTTAAATTGGTGGCAATGCAGGAAAGAAAAACCTAAGAAAAGTATCAGTGCCGCCGGAAGAGAGACAGTTTGCGTAATGACCAAGCGGAGTTGGGCTGCAACCGTCCATAGCGTAATCATCGCAGGAAGTTCCTCTATCTGCCCTACAAACCTGAAAGCCAGTCGTATTTACTGTTTCTCTGGCGCCACATCCAACAAAATTATGCATACGAGTAGCACATACCCCTTGATTTACTTTAATGCTTGGATAGTAAGTTTGGCCGCTCACATAGTCAAAAATAACTGGCAAAGTAGTATTGGGAACAGAAAATTTCTTAAAAGGAGACGGCATTCCTGGCCTGGATCCCTTAATTATTGTCTTTGTAGAGTCGAAAATCTCTAAATCATAGGTTCCCTCTATCATAAATTCCTGGTTTAACGGCAGTCCTATTGATGCTGCTCTCGCGGGAATTGTTAAGCTTGTTACGTTAAAAGTTACTGCTGTCTGCACTGCCCTGGCGTCCTTGGCGGGAATTGAAAATAGGCAGAAAGCTAAAAAAATTGCGAATAATATTGTTTTTTTCATTTTTTAAATTTAATTATTTATTGTTTTTTACTTATCAACCTTTATACTTTTTATTTTTATCTTTTACATTTAATTTTTTATTTTACATTCCCACCTTAATATCTATCTGCATTGTTGCAACAATTACTTGCGATTCTTTCTTCGCCATATCAAGGATGGCAATTAATCCATTATTAAAATTTGATTTTGATTTAAGTTTTACAAAAAATGAGTTGTTATTAAGCTCAACTGCGTCAAAAATTGCTTTATACTCCTTTAAGCCATTTGAGGACTCTTCCCACTCTGCCATTTTCTGACTATAAACTTCAGGAGAAAAATTATAATACTCCACTAACTCGGCGTCAAAATCGTTTGCTTTTATCACTCTTAAAAAGTCTGGATAATCAGGACTTTTTTTAACTATTGCCATTAATTCGTCTAATTCAGATTGCACTGTTGGCGTAAACGACACATTCGGCGCTTTGCTAACAAGGGAAAAAATAATAAATGCTGAAGCGCACAAAAGAGTTGCTCCTATAATTATTAAAACGAAAATTAAAATTTTTCTACTCATTTCTGCCTTTTTTATAATTATAGCATTTTTGAAGAGAGCAAGGAATACTTACATACCCCGTTAGAAGTCTTGCAGGAAAAATATTTTTAAAAATATTTTTCTGATACCTCTATTATGTTTAGCTTCTATTATCATATTTTAACTCCAAAACATTTTTGATTCAAGCTAGCCAGACTTCTAACGGGGCCAAGGTGTGAATAAGTTTATAAATGAATTTCGCTGACGGGGTAAACCCCGTTAGAAGCCGCTTTCGTGCCATTAGTCCAGAAAATAAAAATATTATACCGATTAAGTTTAGCTATCTAGTGTGTAAAAAAAATTTAGAATAAATTTTTTCTTTAAAGGCTTCTGACGGGGTAAAAACTCTTTCTGTGAATTGAACAAGGCCCAAATTTTTTCAAACTGGCAAAATGAGCTTTTGTAGGATAACCCTTGTGTTTTTTAAATCCGTATTGGGGATATTTTTTATCATATTTTTCCATCACCCTGTCCCGCGTAACTTTTGCAATTATGGAAGCCGCCGAAATTGAAAAAACTTTTTGGTCGCCCTTAATTATAGATTTCTGCCTTGGCTCACCGAAGCCTTGGCGAAAGCGGCTGGTATCAATTTTGAAATTCCCGTCTAAAATCAAAAAGTCAACTTTAAACTTTGGATTTGATTTGACATTTGGATTTTGACATTTGGATTTTAGATTAACTATCGCTTTTACCATCGCCAGCTTAGTTGCTTCTAGTATATTTATTTTGTCTATTATCTTTTCTGAAACCACTCCAATCCCCCATTTTATTTTTTCATGATTGGTTAAAATATTATAAAAAAATTCTCTCTGTTTTTCAGAAAGCTTTTTAGAATCACTTATTTTATCTAACTTTTTAATTTTAAATTGTAATTTTGCATTTTGATTCTTAAATTTTAAATTTATTAAAACTGCTGCAGCCACCACAGGCCCTGCTAATGGCCCTCTTCCTACCTCGTCTAACCCAACTACAAAACCATATCCTTTCTTCCACAACCTTTTTTCTTCATTAAAATTAGGATATTTCATATTAATCTATCTTAACACGGTCAAGCATACCGCAAAACATTGACACGCGCATTTATTTCTGCTATACTAAAAACTCGTTCATTATTGTAGTTTCACCCCGTAATAGGAGGCGAAGATGCCGGACGGAGAAAGCCTTGGAGCTGAGTGCGGACGACATGAGGCATCGACGATTGCTTGCCCACCTCCAGGCGCGAAGAAGTACCGGCCCAAGGCTGGTGCTGGCTTCTGTGCACATAGGGAGGGCTGGAGGCCTAAGGAGTCCTGCCTTCAGTTCCCAATAGGCCCACTTCGGTGTGGCAAGAATGTACGCCACCCTTAACCGGTGAAAACCATTAGGCCTGCTGGATTAGGACCCCAGACAGGCAAGCGGCTTCCCTTCGGGTGCGGCCGCTTTCTTTTACTCAAAAATTTCTTGTAAAAAAATTAAAACGAGAGAGGGGTAGCTTTAGGAGGATCCTAAAGCTACCCCTCGAATGGTCTCAACAACCCTCCCCTAGTTATCCGCTCCTGGCGGACCATCCCTGAATTGCCGGAGCTCCTCCTCCAGCGGCCTCAATGCTTTGCGAAATCGGCGCGTGCGCTTGACCGCAGCCTCTAGCTTTGCGGCGCGCTTATCTATGCACCAACAACGAAACCATGCAATCATGATTATCCCCCCAAAAAGTAGGAGGACGACAAGCCCCACCACCCAGCTCCATGTAAGTACGCCGAGGGCTAGGGCCAGCACGAACACCATGGCGAGTATTTCGATAAACTGAGACGCGATCATGGTACTCCCCTCAGAATTGAGGAAACGCTATGGAAGCCCATAGCAAATTGGCAGGTTTACCTTTGAAGCCGAACAGTGTAGAGTGATGAAAAATCACTAAAAAACACTATGGAAAGCTATGTTCATTTCTGTCTTCATGAAAGACAGCGGATTCAAAGATATTTGCGCAAGCAAAA